>Ga0209212_1000040_pt1 | contig 272002 bp, 191 predicted proteins | sample RifGroC2_FD_183996 | JGI IMG/M metagenome (GOLD analysis project Ga0209212, IMG submission 183996) | Groundwater microbial communities from Rifle, Colorado, USA - Groundwater C2 (SPAdes) (version 2) | ecosystem: Environmental > Aquatic > Deep subsurface > Groundwater | place: Rifle, Colorado...
CTGTTACCCAAGAATTGGCTGGAAAAATGGGGCGAAGCCGGTAACCCCCAATATATTGAAATATTAAGGGCAGAAAAAGAGTGGTGTAAGCAAAACAATATCAACTTCACTCCTGAAATACTAATAAACGGGAGACCACTTCCAAAAGAATATGAAAGAAATGATTTATTGTACTTTGTAGAAGATGTAGTTGAAAATGAGCAACAAAAAATTGAAAGCTCAATTTCAGAATTAGAATATACATCATAAAAGACCTTTTTCCCGGGGGGAAGGTTTATAAAGAAATTCTATTGCGAAGAATAAACCGAAACTTGACGGTTTAAAAAAGTTCAAGATTTTCTTTAACTAAAAATTCTTAATAAAATGAAAGATTTAAAAAATTTAAAAGGTGCTAAAGTTCTTGGCAAAACAGAACAAAAAGCTATTAAGGGCGGAGTAATAGTTATTTGTGAAGGATGTCCGCCAATATCCGATTGTTGTGTAAATAACATTTGTGGCAAAATAGGTATAGGTGGAAAATGTTATGCCATTTAGTTTTATTTTATTCAGGTTAACTAGGAATTATCTGGATTTTTCAGATAACTTCTAGTTAATTATTTAGGTGGAATCCACAGTTTGCCTGACTTTAAAAAAGCAGTTGAAAATCAGGGTTTTATGCACGTGACATGCAGTTGTAACAGCTAAATGTTATTTTGAAGTGCTATGTAATATTTGCGATTTTTTTATTCTGCATACAAGTCAGAAATTGAATGCATACCACGAAATAATTTACTCAAGGAAGATTTAAAAAGAAATTCATTCGCGAAGAATAAACCGAAACTTGACGGTTTTAAAATGCTCAAGATATTTTAACCTAAAATTTCTAATAAAATGAAAGATTTAAAGAAAATGAAAGGTGTTAAGATTCTTAGCAAAAAGGAGCAAAAAGCTATTAAAGGCGGATATGCTTGCAGAGAACCTGAAATGTGGTGCCCTCCCGGATCGATTTGTGTTGATGGGCTTTGTCGTCCAGTATAATAGCAGATACGATTATTAACTAATTAAGAAGTTGTCTGAAAAAATATTCTGGCAACTTCTCTTAAAAATCATTACCTCCCCCTTGATATTTCCCCGGGGGAATAAAAAAGTTTAACATCAGTAATTGAATAAAAACTATTTTTCTAAAGGAAGATTTAAAAAGAAATTCTCTCGCGAAGAATAAACCGAAACTTGACGGTTTTAAAATGCTCAAGATATTTTAACCTAAAATTCTTAATAAAATGAAAGATTTAAAAAAATTAAAAGGTGCTAAAATTCTTAGCAAAAAGGAGCAAATCTCAATTAAAGGTGGAAAAATTTATTGTGGTGATGGAAAACCTTGTCCTGTTGGTACAATATGTAATGGGACATGGTGTGAACCATATATTGAGGCATAGTATCAAATTTTAAATATCGAGAGAAAATCTTTGGTTTTCTCTCATTTTTAATTAAATAAGTTTAGATCGCTTTAAGTTAGAAATAATTAAGAAAGTTGTAAAATACTTACAATAAGTTGTGTTTAATTTTTAACTCAATGATAGCATATATATGGATATAATTAATAGCATCATAGATTTTGTTAAGGATAACTGGACTACAATATTTAGTGGTATTGGTACAACTATTTTAATTGGAATTCTCGGATATATTGGTAAGCGTATGAAAAAAGGAAAAAAAATATCCCAAGAAGAAAAAAAAGTTATAAATCAAAGTGTGAATACTGGAGATAACTCAAAAGTAATTCAAAGTGCTGAAAACATCATAATTGACAATTCAGATGTTAAAATAAATAATGATTCAAAATCAACAGCCACAGAGCAAACAATTATTGTGCAAGCTGGTAGAGATGCTATATTGAATGTTAAACAAAGTCCGCCTGACATAAAATTAGTACGAGTAACAGTTGAAGATGATGAAACACAAAGAGGGCTGAAGCAAAAGCTGAATGTAATAATGAAAAATAATGGAGATAAAAGTGTATTTCTTTTAAGTGGTCATCTAGAGGTTATTGGTTGTGAAGACATTGTAAATCCAAATCATTTTGGAATGCATTATAAACTTAGTTTTGCTGATTGGAATTATGATGTTGATATTAATAGTGATAACCCTAGCTTTAAGGGACAACATATAATTGAACCAGATGAAGTAATTAACTTTAATGTCATAGTCGGTAGAAATGAAGGAGGCCTTAATTTATCAGTCTATAAATGTTTATTAAAGTTTAAATTTGATGAACACAAGGATTTAGAATGTGGTCCATTTTTCTTGCTTATTTCTGGACCAACTGTTTGGGATGGAGGTTTTCAAGCCTGTGGACCAACTCCTGAACAATGGGGCAGAGCGCAAGTAGATAACATCAAACGTTTAGACAGTATAGGATATGATTATCGTCATCAAATTCATCCAGATTCAAGAAAATACCTTGAAGAAATAGACCCACATATCTTTGAAAAACAAAAAACTAAACACAACACGCGGTCATAAAACATGCCGGTTTCAGTCGGTTTTCGAGCGTTTCGTCCCGCCTCGTAGGTTTGTAACGGGGGGTACAGACGCAGCCCCGCAATCCGGCACGTTTCATACCGCCAACGTTAGAGTATAGCATGACGGGAAATTAAACTTTACAAAAATGACTGAAGCTTTGACGGTCAACTAAATGCTCAAGGCAAATTATTAATTAAATAGTAACTTATTATGAAAGAATTAAAAAATTTAAAAGGTGCTAAAGTTCTTAGCAAAAAAGAGCAAATCTCAATTAAAGGCGGATTAGAAATTTGTGATATTTTTGGGCATGATTGCCATGAAGGTTATATTTGCAAATTAGTGAATTCAACCACGGGATGGTGCATTCCTGTAATCGAAGATTAATGTCTTGAATAATGAGAGGGAACTTTTTGGTTTTCTCTCATTATTTAAAATTTAGAATTTAGAATAACTCATTTCTGCCCAGGATTTTGCCATGGGGCTAATCATTAAATAAAATAGTTTTAAATACAACAGTATCAATACAGAAGCAAATCGATTATAAAAAATCTTTGTAAATAAATGCAATTTATTTTCTGAATTATTAAAATTAATCCTAAGTCTGTTCAAGAGTTTTTAATATCTTTAAACCAAAAATGCCTTTCCCCTTTTACCAACAGTTAGATGCCATGGATTGCGGCCCTTCGTGCCTGCGCATGATTGCGAAACATTATGGCAAGTCGTTTTCCTTACAAACCTTGCGCGATAAAAGCTATATTACCCGCGAGGGTGTTTCTATGCTGGGTATTAGCGATGCAGCAGAAGCAATTGGATTTCGCAGCATGGGTGTTCGAATTACTTTCGAGCAGTTACTAAACGAAGCACCAATGCCTTGTATAGCACATTGGAAGCAAAATCACTTTGTGGTGGTTTATAAAATCAAACAAATTCTCCCGTCCCCCTTTAGAAAAGGAGGAGTATTTGTACATGTGGCCGATCCGGCACGGGGATTGATAAAATTTACCAAGGAAGAGTTTATGTCGGGTTGGGCTAACACGAAAGAAGCGGGCGAAGATAAAGGTTTGTGCCTATTGCTGGAAACAACTCCCGACTTTTACAAGTCCGATAATGAAAAATTAAACAAATCGGGTTTCAAATTTTTGTTTTCGTATTTACGACCGTATAAAAAACTGATTATTCAGCTGGTATTAGGTTTATTGCTGGGTAGTTTATTGCAACTTATTTTTCCATTTTTAACCCAGAGCATTGTCGATAAAGGTATCAATAACCAGGATTTGAGCTTTGTAACACTCATTATTATTGCACAACTGGTACTTATTTTTTCGCGAACTATAGTTGAATTTATTCGGAGCTGGATTTTATTGCACCTGGGTACACGAATCAATATTTCGTTAATATCCGATTTTCTGATTAAATTAATGAAGTTACCGGTTTCCTTTTTCGATACTAAAATGATTGGTGACCTTATTCAACGAATTGGCGACCATAAACGTATCGAAAACTTTTTAACATCATCTACATTAAATATCCTGTTCTCATTTGTTAACCTGATCATATTTGGCATTGTTCTTCTTACATACAGTGTAAACATATTTCTTATTTTCCTTATAGGAAGTACATTATACACGCTTTGGATTTACCTGTTCATGAAAAAACGACGCGATTTGGATAATCGGAAGTTTGCCCAACTTTCGAGTAATCAAAGCAATGTAATTCAGTTGATTACCGGAATGCAGGAAATAAAACTGAACAACTGTGAAAAGCAAAAACGATGGGAGTGGGAGAGTATCCAGGCCAAGTTGTTCAAAGTAAATATGGATAGCTTATCATTGAGTCAGTACCAGCAGGCTGGCGGGGTTTTTATTAACGAAATAAAAAACATTGCAATCACGTTTATTGCAGCCAAATCAGTTATCGACGGACAAATGACTCTGGGTATGATGCTGGCAGTGCAATACATCATTGGCCAGTTAAACAGCCCGATTAATCAAATGATTGGATTCTTGCAGGCTACCCAGGATGCGAAAATAAGCCTGGAACGCTTAGGTGAGATTCATCAACGCGACAATGAAGAGTCGGACGAAACGCCTAAAATAAGTATTCTGCCTGAACACCGTGATTTAAATATTGATTTAATATCATTCCAGTACGAGGGGCCTCATTCGCCTTTTGTGCTCGAAAATGTTGAATTAAATATCCCCGAGAAAAAAATTACAGCTGTAGTAGGTACCAGCGGTAGTGGTAAAACCACACTAATCAAGCTTTTACTTGGATTTTACGAGCCACAGAAAGGCAAAATAAAACTGGGTGATATTTACCTGAACAATATCAGTAATCGTATGTGGCGCGATAAGTGTGGTGTTGTTATGCAGGATGGATTTATTTTCTCCGATTCAATAGCAAATAATATTTCTGTTTCAGACGAGTTTCCCGATCGCGAAAAATTACTAAATGCCGTAAAGGTGGCCAATATACAGGATTTTATTGAATCTCTGCCTTTGGGCTATAATACAAAAATCGGACAGAATGGTGTTGGATTGAGCCAGGGGCAGAAACAACGAATACTCATTGCCCGTGCGGTGTATAAAAACCCTGAATTTATTTTCCTTGATGAGGCTACCAATGCACTCGACGCAAATAATGAACGTGTTATCATGGAAAACCTCGATCAGTTTTTTAAAGGGAAAACAGTTGTAGTTGTTGCACACCGATTGAGTACTGTAAAAAATGCCGACCAGATTGTAGTTTTGGAGCAAGGGAAAATAGTAGAAAGAGGTACCCATGCAGAGTTAACCAGGAAGAAAGGTGCTTATTACGAGTTGGTGAGGAATCAGTTGGAGTTAGGGAATTAAAAAAGTTGCAGCAGTATGTAGCAGCAGGAAGCGGAAGTATTTAGTTAAGGTTAGTTGGTAGTATAAAAATTATAACTAAAATTTTAATATAATAGACAATGGAGTTTGGGTTTAAACAGTTAAAAGTTTACCAAAAGGCATATCAGCTCGCAAAAGAGATATTTGAAATCAGCAAATCATTTCCTATAGAAGAGAAGTATTCTTTAACAGATCAGATAAGAAGATCATCAAGAGCTGTTTGTGCTAATATTGCGGAAGCATATCGAAAAAGACGATATCCTAAACACTTTACATGTAAAATTACTGACTCAGACGCTGAAGCTAGTGAGACTGTTGTTTGGCTTAATTTTGCAATGGATTCTAATTACATTTCTAAAGAAATTCAAATGCGATTAGAAAATGAATATGAAGAAGTTGAAAGAATGTTAGGTTCAATGGCCGATCATCCTGAAAAATTTTTACCAAAATAAATTATACTGCATACTGCAACTGTCAACTGCAGCTTAATAATAAATAGTATGGAAGAACAAAATAAAATTGAACTTCGCTCGAATGATGTACAAGAAATTCTCAGCCGTCCACCAAAATGGATTGTGCGATGGGGTATTACAATAATTCTGATTGTTGTTGTTATCTTGATTGCAGGGAGTTGGTTTTTTAAATATCCCGACATTATTACTGCAAAAATAGTATTGACTACAGAAAACCCACCATCTCCCGTAGTTGCTAAAACATCGGGCAAAATTCAGAACTTGTTTGTTACCGATAAGCAGGAAGTAAAAAAGAATCAGGTATTGGCAGTTATCGAGAATCCCGCAAATTTCAATGATATAAGTATAATCATTGAAAAATTAAACAACTTTAATTCAGATTCTTATTCCAATGAAATTTTTTCAGGGAGTTATAATCTTGGCACTATTCAATCCTATTATGCTGATTTTATCAGAAATCTTGATGAATACCAAAAACTTGTTCAGATGGATTATCACCAGAAAAAAATCAATCTCTTGAAAAAAGAAATTATACAATACACAAAATACCTCGCAAATTTAAAAGTGCAAAACAACCTGCAAAAAAGAGAATACGAATTAATAGTGAACCAATTCTATCGTGATTCAACTTTACACGATCAGCAGTTAATATCTGAGGCTGAATTTGAGAAATCGAAGTCATCCTTATTGTCAAAACAGTTTAGTCTTGAACAATCAAACATTGCACTTACCAATACCGAAATTCAGGTTCAAAATATTGAGCAGAGCATAGCAGAACTTGAGCTGCAGGAAGAAAAACAATTGTCGGATAAAAAGCTGCTAATCAAACAGTCGTGTGAAAATTTAATTGCAGCTATCGATTCCTGGAAATACCAGTATGTTTTAATTGCATCAACCGATGGTAAAGTTACATTTAACAAGTTCTGGAATGAGAATCAATCGGTAAAATCAGGAGAAACAGTACTTACAATAATTCCGGATAATGAGGGTGAAATAATTGGTAAGGTTCAATTGTCGTTTCAGGGTGCCGGGAAAGTAAAAGAAGGACAACAGGTAAATATTCGATTCGATAATTATCCATATATGGAATTTGGAATGGTTAAAGGAGTGGTAAAATCAATATCGCAAGTTCCCGATAATGATTATTATACTGCCGAAATACAGTTGCCCGGCGGATTAATTACATTTTACAATGAAAAACTCGATTTTAAGCAGGAAATGCAAGGTACAGCAGAGATTGTAACTGAAGATTTCCGGTTATTGGAACGTATTGTAAGGCCATTGCGGTACGTTTTAAATAAAAATACTAAGTTTGGGGGTTAAAAAGTTGTCAGAATTCAGAAATACGTTTACTTTGATATTATAGTATAAATAACGTTTTTAAAAAATGAAAAGAATATTTATTAAAAATAGGGATGAATCATGAACCCTGAGAATTTAATTTATTTCTGAATCCTGTTTTTGATTAAATGGTATCACGATAATATTGATGGATTTTAAAATATAGATTGAAATGTTAAAACATCCTTTTGGAATATATAATTTCCCTGTTAAATCGTACGATTCAGATCAGAATGGGAGATTAACTCTTCAGACACTGTTTCATTTCTTGCAAGAATGTGCTTGGAATAATGCCCGAATGAACGATTTTGGTTACGAGTATCTCGAAAAAGAAAACACATACTGGGTTTTATCACGTGTATTGGTTCAAATAAATGAATATCCTGAATGGAAAGATGAAATCAGCATAAAGACATGGCCTAAAGGTGCCGATGGATATTTTGCCTTACGTGATTTTCTTATTTTTAAAGATGACAAAGTAATTGGCCGTGCAACAACATCGTGGCTGATTCTCGATCGTGAAACAAAACGTCCCCGACGACTCGAAAATTTCAATTTTATTCACCAAAATTTTTTAAACGAAAGTGCCATTGATAAAAAACCGGATAAAATAAATTTGAATACAAGTTTGGCTGAACTCGATCGGCGCAAAGTATATCCGAGTGATTTAGATGTGAATAAACACGTGAATAATGCTACTTATGTTCGCTGGATGCTTGATGCTTATTTTTCGAATCATTCAAAATTAATTTCTGAATTTGAAATTAATTTTTTATCTGAATTACTCATGCATGATGAATTTACAGTATTTGAAAGTTATACTAACGAAGAATTGTTTTATATCCTGAAAACTAACCAAGATAAAGAAGTTTGCAAAGCAAGATTGATTGCAAGCAAATAGAAATAAAAATGCCTAAAACAGTATTATCATTTTAGGCACTTATAATTTTAAATTTTAGGTATTTCTAAAATGGTAAATCATCAGGTTCGTTTTCAGGCGGAACATCATCCATAGTTGGAAGTGGTGGCATATCGTCATTTCTTCGCTGGTTTTGATTTTGCACTTTTTCAATTCGCCATGCATCAAGATTAGTAAAATAATTTACTTTTCCTTCTTTTTCCCACTTATTTCCACGTATGTTAAAACTAACCTTTATTTCATCGTTCATATTCAGTTGCTCAATAAGATTACATTTATCCTGGGTTAACTGAAATTTGATAAAATCCTTGAAATCCAATCCTCCGTTCGATTCTTTGGCTTCAATTACAAATTCACGTTTCTTAAAGCGATCGCTCACCTGAACGGTATTGTATTTTTCTACTAACTTTCCTGTAATTTCGAAACTCATAATTAGTCCTCGTGAATGATTATTTTTTCAATTACATCACCTTGCCTTATTTTATCAATTACTTCAAGCCCTTCGTAAATTTTTCCGAAAACGGTATGATTACGATCGAGATGTTGGGTGTTTTCGCGGTTGTGGCAAATAAAAAATTGCGATCCTCCTGTATCTCTGCCTGCATGAGCCATAGAAAGTACACCGCGGTCGTGGTACTGGTTATTTCCAGTTAGTTCACATTTAATAGTATAACCCGGGCCACCCATTCCTGTTCCTTCTGGGCATCCACCCTGGATAACAAAATTTGGAATTACACGATGAAATGTTAGTCCATCGTAATATCCCTGTTTCGATAACTTAACAAAATTTGCAACAGTTCCGGGTGCATCTTCTTCAAAGAATTTCACCATTAGAGTTCCTTTTGCTGTTTTAATTTCTGCTTTCATTTTTCAACTGTTTTAAATAAAACAAGCACGTGAATAACGTGCTTGATAAAACTATATAAACACAATTTATTTTGATTTGTTCGTTTTTTTCTGATTTAAGCTTACATTTTTTGGTTCTTCAGCAGGAACATCCATAACTTCCAATAACTCAACTTCAAAAATTAAAGCCATGTTTGCTTCAAGTTTTCCTCCTGGACGAACTCTTGTTCCATAACCCAATTCGGTAGGAATATAAAATTTGAATTTGGCACCTTCTTTCATAAGCTGCAAACCTTCAGTCCAACCTGTTATAACTCCATTTAATCTGAATTCTGCCGGTTTATTTCTTTCGTATGAACTGTCAAACTCAGTACCATCAATTAAAGTCCCACGATAGTTTACTTTTACCATATCAGTTGCTGTTGGAGTTTTTCCGGTACCTTCAGTTATTATTTCATACTGCAAACCACTGGCAGTAGTAATTACTCCTTCACGTTTTTTATTTTCTTCCAAAAATGCTCTTCCATCTGTCAGGTTTTTTTCCATTGCTTTATTGCGTAACTCTGTAAAGTATTTGTTAAGCATAATTTTTATGGTGTCTTTACTAAATGCAGTTTCTTTATCTGAAAAAACATCGTCAAGTCCTTTGATAAATGCATCGTATTCTAAACCTTCGAATTTGGCACTTTTTAAACTGTTTGCAATATCAACACCAATAATATAGCTTACAGTGTCTTTATCTGTTTTTAAATTTACTTTAGATGGAACTTGTTGCCCACATGATGTTGCAATAATTGCAAAAGCAAATACAGTTAATAATAAGTTTGTAATTTTCATAAAATTTATTTTTAAGTTTTTATTCGTTTTTTAATTTGAATTGCAAAGGTGATGAATTTATTTTTAATGTCAAACACACCCGATTTAAAAAATGTTAAAAATTTAGTTGAAATATTGTACTTAATATTTATGATTTCAGTTTTTCATTATTCATTTTTCTCTGCTCTGAGTATATGTCTTTTTCCCGGGGGGCCTGCCAATCTTATAACTTTAAAACCTGCATCACGGAGATTTTGTTTTACACTTCCTTTTGAACTATAAGTAACTAAAATACCATTCGGATTTAATGAATCATAAATTTTTTTAAAGTTCTCCGAACTCCACATTTCGGGTTGAATATCAGGTCCAAAGGCATCAAAATAAACAAGATCATAAAAATCTGTAAATCGATATTTATTCAAATCTGCATTTATTTTTTGAAGATAAAAATCTGTATGAATCATTACATTTTGGTTCCATGCACATTCATGCATCTTACTAAAAGTATCTATTAGTGTTGGATTAATAACTCCGGCATAATTTAAATTGCTTATCAATTTTAAATCCAATGGATATAGTTCTAATGCAGTGTAATTTACCAGTGTGTTTTTTAAAATAGCCGTTTCACAAGTTAAGATAGCATTTAAACCTGTTCCAAATCCAACCTCCAATACATGAATTTTATTTTTTGTAATAAATTGAAATCCGTTTTTTATAAAAACGTGCATTGATTCAGTATAAGCTCCGAAAGTAGAATGATAATGCTCGTTTAATTTCGAATTATACAGGGTTAATGAGCCATCCAGAGTTTTTTTTATTTCCAGCAATTTGATTTAGAATTATATAGAATGAGTTTTTTTATGATTTCAAAAATAGTTAAAAAAATAAAAATTTAGAATGATTCTTAATAATATGTAATTAATTGATTAATAGTTTAATTTTAAAAATGGTTTTATTGAATATCGATAAGTAATTATTTTACAGTATTTTAGTGTGTAAATCGTAATATTTTTTTTTGTTAATTGCAATCATATTTATTAACCAAAAAAATTACCTATGAAAAAAAGATTTTTATTATTAGTGGCTTTAACCGGATTTGTAGCTATAACCGGTTGCCAAAAAAGTGACTCTGTTTTAAATAAAGCTGATGAAGTAGCTTTTATCGAAAGTGATCCACAAAATGGGGCAATTATCGAAGGTCAGTATGTAGTTGTATTAAATGAAACTTCATTTAAATTTTCGCAGGAAAAAGCAGCCAGCTACCTTGAAAAACAAAATGAAGTAAAACAAATTGCTCAAAGTTATTTTAAATCACTAGGTGTAAATTATGAATTAAAACAAACTTACGCTGAAACATTAAAAGGATTTTGTGTAAAACTTTCAAAAGAAGATGCAGAAACACTTAAAAATGATAACAGTATTAAATATGTTCTTCCTGACAGAATGTATGTAATGGCAAAACCAGTTCCTGCACCACCAGCTGAATCAATTCCATGGGGTATTACAAGAGTTGGTTATGGAAGCGGAGTAGGCAAAACAGCTTGGATTATTGATACAGGCGTTGATTTAGATCACCCAGATTTAACTGTAAATGCTTCTAGAGGATATGATTTCATCAACAATGATGCTTTAGCTGATGATGATAATGGACATGGATCACATTGTGCTGGTACTGTTGCTGCTATCGATAATACAATAGGTGTTGTTGGTGTTGCTGCTGGTGCTACAATCGTTCCTGTTAAAGTTCTTGATAAAAGAGGTAGCGGAGCATATTCTGTTATTATTGCTGGTGTTGATTTTGTTGGTGCAAATGCAAGTGCTGGTGATGCTGCTAACATGAGTTTAGGTGGTGGCGTATATGAAGCTATTGATTTAGCTGTTTATAATGCATCTCAAAAAGGTATTTTCTTTTCATTAGCTGCTGGTAATGAAACTGACGATGCTAACAATCATTCTCCTGCAAGAGTTAATGGCCCATATATCTGGACTATTTCTGCTATGGATGTTAATGATAACTTTGCTTCTTTCTCAAACTATGGCAATCCTCCAGTTGATTTTTGCGAACCTGGTGTTAGCATTTATTCAACTTATATGAATGGCGGTTTTGCTACATTAAGCGGAACTTCTATGGCTGCTCCACACATGTGCGGTATTTTATTAATGACAAACGGACATCCTGTAACTGATGGATATGTAAATAACGATCCTGATGGAAATCCAGATCCAATAGGTACTATTTAATACAAAAGAGTTTATCTTGTTAAGGCCGTTAGAAATAACGGCCTTTTTTAGTTTAACAAATCTGTCAATGCAGAATCCATGGTTTCAAAATTAAATCTAAAACCTTCATTCATTAATTTATCAGGTAAAACCTGCTGGCTGGCTAACAGCATTTCTTTAGCCAGGTCTCCCAGAAAAAACTTGAGAACTCTTTCCTGAATTGAAAAAAGTATTGGTTTATTGTATTTTCTTGAGATATTCTCAATAATTTCTTCCATTTTTACAGGCGTTGGAGCAGTTAAATTAAATGCTCCGGAAAGATGTTGATTTTTTATTAAAAATTCGATAGCCCTGATTTCATCCTGAATATGTATCCATGAAATATAATTTTGTCCCCGTCCTATAATTGCTCCAATGTTATATCGAAAGGGTTTGAGTAATTTAGGTAAAATGCCTCCATTTTTCCCGAAAACAACTCCCGTTCGAATAATAATCCTGTTTATACCATAATTTACAACATCACGGGTCGAATTTTCCCATTGCTCACAAACATCTGATAGAAATCCTGTTCCTTTCGAACTCTCTTCATTACATGTGCTATTTATATTATATCCATAATAACCTATAGCTGATGCTTGTATAAGTATGCCTGGTTTGTTTGCAGCTTTTATACATAGCTGTGTAATTAAATTACCTGTGTTAACCCGGCTAGTTATAATTTTTTGTTTTTGACTTTTTGTCCAAAGTCCCGAAGAAATATTTTCACCTGCAAGATTAATTACTGCATCGGATTTATTAATTAGTTCGAGCAAGGTATTGTAGGTGAAATCATAAACTTTTACCGATTGGCTAAAAAGTGTTTTTGCTTTTATGGTGTTCCTTGTTACAACATTTACCGGGTAATTGTTTTCTACCAGGTACTGAACCAGTTCTTTTCCAATAAAACCTGTTGCACCAAAAATTGTAATCATCATATTTTATTCTTTTGAATAGCTTGTTTATATGCATCAATTGCTCTTATGCGGGCAAAATTATGTTCAACTACTGGTTTAGGGTATTTTTGTGTATTATATTCGGAAATCCATTTTCTAATGTATTCAAGTTTCGGGTCGAAACGATTGGTTTGTAATTCAGGGTTAAAAATCCTGAAATAAGGAACAGCATCGCAGCCTGTGCTTGCAGCCCATTGCCATCCTCCATTATTTGATGAAAGTTCATAATCCAGAAGTTTTTGTCCAAAATAAGCTTCGCCCCAACGCCAATCTATAAGCAGGTGTTTGGTTAGAAAACTTGCTGTAATCATTCTGACCCGGTTATGCATAAATCCTGTTTCGTTTAACTCGCGCATACCTGCATCAACAACAGGATAGCCGGTTTGTCCATTACACCATAACTCAAAATGTTTTTCGTTGTTTATCCATTCAATCCTGTCGTAAGCGGGTTTAAAAGAATTTTTTATCACATCAGGAAAGAAATAAAGAATCATCATATAAAACTCACGCCAGATAAGCTCACTTAAAAATGAATCATTTAATCCCATCGTAGCTTTAATTAATTGCCTTATGCTTATTGTTCCGAATCGTAAATGAATACTTAGCCTGCTTGTTCCATCAATTGAAGGGAAATTCCTGAACTTATCGTAATATTTAATTTTTTCAAGATTAATTTCTTTTGATGGAATATTCAAACCAGTTTGTTGAAAGCCCAAATCATTTAAAGATAAAAATTTAAAAGGTGTAGTTTTATGTAAGTTTGATAGTATTTTTTCAGAATAATAAAATTTTAGTTCTTGTTTATTAAATTGTTCTTTCCATTTTTTCATGTAAGGAGTAAAAACAGTATATGGTTTTCCATCTGACTTTATGATTTCTTCTTTTTCAAAAATTACCTGGTCTTTATAACTGTAAACCGGAATATTTAATGATTTAAATGCATTTATAACAGAACGATCTCTTTCAAGGGCGTAAGGTTCATAATCGTGATTAATAAATAATGCTTCAACCGGGTATGTATTTGTAATATTTCTAAATGCGTTAAGCGGAGAATCATATACAACATACAATGAACTCCCATATTTTTCGAGATCCGATTTTAAATTCTTAATCTCGTTGTAAATAAAGTTAACTCTTCTATCATTTTTATATTCCAGTTTTTCCAGTATGTTCTTATCGAAAATAAATACAGGAAGCACGTTTCCGTTTTTAAGTGCATGAAAAAATGCCCGATTATCGTGTAATCGTAAATCGCGTCGAAACCAAAAAAGATTAATTTTCGTCATAATTTTGATTAAAAGTAACCAGGTAAAGGTTTATATTTTTTAAATTTATAAAATATTGATTGTTTCTATCAGTCTTTTGTATTTAAACAAAAGAAGTTTTTATTTGTTTATGAATTATGTAATTAATGTTGTACAAATGAAAATCATGTGCAAAATGAACCAATATATAAACTTGTTGTTTTACACATTAAAATCGTAATAATACATCGAAAACTGTTGAATTATGGCTAAATATTCAATTAAGGAATTAGAAAATTTATCGGGAATTAAGGCTCACACTATTCGGATATGGGAAAAGCGCTACAATATAATTAAACCTGATCGAACGGATACGAATATAAGGTATTATTGTGATACTGAACTTAAACGGTTATTGAATATAGCAATATTAAACCGGCATGGGATTAAAATTTCTAATATTGCACATTTATCAGATTCTGAATTAACAGATAAAGTCGTTTCTATATCAAGCGATCCTTCGGATGCAGAAAATAACATTGAGAACATGGTTGTAGCCATGGTAGAAATGAATGAGAACCGTTTTGAGAAAATCTTGTCGCGATACATTATGCACGAAGGATTCGAGAATGCTGTTATAAAAATTATTTTCCCATTTTTTGAAAAAATTGGATTGTTATGGCAAACAGGCTCAATTAACCCTGCGCACGAGCATTTTGTTTCGAATTTATTTCGGCAGAAATTAATGGTTGCAATCGATAATTTAATAGTAACTGATAATATTAATGCCAAAAAGTTTGTTTTATTTTTACCGGAAGGAGAATACCACGAACTTGGATTGTTATTTTATTATTATTTAGTAAAAAAATCGGGTAAGTTGGTTTATTACCTCGGAAGTTCTGTTCCATATAATGATGTTGTTGAAACTGGTAAAATGATAAAATCTGATTATTTTTTTACATCAATCACATCATCGCTCAACGGGACTAAGGCTGTAGATTATTTAAATAAGTTATCAAAAGAATTTCCATTTCAAACCATTTTTATAACAGGGCTTCAGGTAAAGGAAGGATTGCACAATTTACCTTCAAATGTTCGTAAAATATCATCTCCCTTAGATTTAAACGAGTTTTTAAAAATAAACTGATTGTATTTAGAATTATTCTAAATTACTTATCCTGCGTGTACTTCAGCAGGATTTTTTTGTTTAATTATGGTGTATCAAGGGATGCAAAAGATTAAACAAAAAAATGTTTTTTTTTGTAATTTAGAAACTATGAGCAAAATGGTATCTGATTGCCTAAATGTAGTGTTATGTATTGATATTACTTATTTAGAAATGATATGAATTTAGTGGCGTGAGGGCTTTTGATATTTGGAATTCTGTTTAAATGTGTTGTATATTTGTTTAACGATAATTTAAAAAGTTACAACTATGACAGCAATGGAATTTAATCATCAATTAATAAGTTTGGAAAGTAAGTTGTCGCGATTTGCAATGAGTTTAACGTCAGATAAAGAAGAAGCTCATGATTTATTGCAGGAAACATACTTAAAAGCACTCTCGCACAGAGATAAATTTATAGGTTATTCGAATTTAAAGGCATGGACTTTTACAATTATGAAAAATACCTTTATTAATAATTACAGGAAACATCAAAAAGAAAATACACACAACGATGTAACCAAAAATATGTATTTTTTAAATATTTCCAGAGATATTTCTCCTGAAAAACCAGATACAGAGTATTTTACGCAGGAAATATTAAAGCAGATAGATAGTTTGCCCGATGAATTTAAACAGCCTTTTAATATGTTCTTATCAGGTTATAAATATAAAGAAATAGCAGACGAACTGGAATTAAAAATTGGTACCGTGAAAAGCAGAATTTTCTTTACACGTAAAAAACTAATGGATAGTTTAAAAGATTTCCAGTAAGAAATTAAGATTGTTGAATTAATAATTAGTGAACTTTTTGGTTATAAACTACCAAAAAGTTCTTTTATTTTATGTTCACGATAGGTGAATATTTCTTCTACCTTTTTCTTAACGAATAATTTATGCACGAGCTTTCCAAAAATGCCATAAGGTAAATCATAGAAAAGAATATCGGTCATTTCAATTCCATTTTCAATCTTGCTAAAATGATGTTCGTGATGCCAGATAGTATAAGGGCCTTTAATCTGGTTGTCGATAAAATACTTGTGCTCTTTAATCTGGGTAATTTCTGTAGCCCACTTAATTGAAATATTCAGAACAGGACTAATTGTATAAGTAATAATCATTCCGGGGTACATATCACCAACATCTGACCTCGAAATAACAGAAAATTTCATATACGATGGAGTAATTAGCCCCAGGTTTTCAGGCTTCGAAAAAAAATCCCAGGCATGGGTTAATTTGATTGGTATTTGTTGCGTCCTTTTAAGCTTATACATTCTTTTGTTTAGAAACCAAATTGTTAAATATCTTTCATATAACAAGCAAGCTGCAAATTTGTTTTCAATGAATTGGTTTCCAAACATGAAATTACAAATAAAATAGTTAGGTATTGCAATAACTCGGAATATTCAATGCAAATAGTATGGTTATTTATTCTTTTTTTGATAAGTCAAAGATTTGATTTACAGTTAATATTTTCTAATTTCGAATTTTAAAAATATTAATATGACAGATTATCATATACATACAATATTATCTGATGGGATAGATACTCATGAAGCATGTTTAAGAATGGCATCAGAATATAATGTATCGGAAATTGGTTTTTCAGATCATATTTGTCTTAATTATCCCGAATGGGCTGTAAGGGAAGAAGATTTGACCTATATGAAAGAAAAAGTGACTAAAATTAAAAATACAACAGATTTGCCGTTTAAGGTAAAATTTGGTGCTGAAATAGATTATTTGTCGGACAAAAAAGATGAAATCCAAACAATTATTCAAAAACTAAAATTAGATTATGTTATAGGTTCTGTACACTTTATAAATGGATGGAATTTCGATACCGAACCGTTTAATTACGAAACCAAGAATATTGATCATCTTTATAACGAATACTTTAGGTTAATTCAGGAAGCAGCAATATCCGGTTTATTTGATATTATTGGACATGCTGATGTAATTAAAAAGTTTAATTATAAACCATCGTTTAAACTCGATAAATTATACAAACAAACAGCTAAAATATTTAGTAAAGCAGATATAGCAATTGAATTAAATACAAGTGGTTTGTTTAAACCTTGCAATGAGTATTATCCTTCGACAGAGTTTTTAAAGATGTGTTTTAAAGAAAAGGTTCCTGTTACGTTGGGTTCCGATGCACATCAGGCAGTTGATATTGCACGAAATTTTAAAAAAGCAATAAACCTTTTAAAAGTTACCGGATATAAGCAGATTGCTGTTTTCGAAAAAAGGAAAAGAACACTTATTCCAATTTGAGTTTAGTCTCTATTTTCGTTTGAAAAAGAATTTTTAAATTCTCCGAGTATATCTTTTGCTTTTTCAATATCCTTATTTGCAACAAAGACCTTTGATTCAATCCCTTGCAAACCTCCACTAAATCCGGCAACCAGGCCGGAATTCATGTTGTTTATCACCATTGCGGCAACGTGGTTGTCTTCAAGTATTTCTTTCAATACATGCGCATCAATATCTGAGCAGGTAAATAGTAGTTTTAATTCTTCAGGATTTGTCATAATATTAAAATTTTAAAAATCAATATTTTCAGTGCTTATTAATTCAAGAGTATCCAGGTTTAAAGCAGATAAATACCCATATTCTTTAATTTGCTTATATACGCAACCGGAATCAATGCAAAGGATTTTATTTTTATTTTCAATATTTTTCAATATTTGTTTTTTTGGAAGCTGGGTATGCCCGTGTATGATAAATTTCCCTTTCGTTAAATCCGAATTGTAATTCTCTTCACGAGTCCATATCATACTTATTTTATCATTAAAAGGATTATCAGAATTAAAATTTATCCCGGCATGAACCAGGATAAATTTTTCTGTTTCAATAAAATAGGGCATCGATTCAATAAATTCAATATATTTTTTTGGGATATAACCGGTTAAATGATAAATTCCATTAGGTACATTATAGTTTTTAAGAGTTTGTGATGCTCCATTGTTCATCCAAAGCAAATAATCTTCAATATTATTATTTAAATATGTGCTTAACATCATTTCTTCGTGATTTCCCCTGATAATATGAATTGCTTGTTTTGAGTGTTTAAGATCAATTAAATAATCAAGCACTGATTTGGAATCAGGCCCCCTGTCGATATAATCGCCTAAAAAATAATATGTATTATCAGAAGAAACAGCTTCAATAGTCTTTATCAACTCTTTCAATGTTTTTATACAACCATGAATGTCGCTAATGGCGTAATGCATGTCTAGTTTATTAAGTTTATAAATTAGGCATATTTATATCAATATTCAAGTTTTAATAAATAAAAAAACCATCCTTATGGAGGACGGTTTCTTTAATGCAATTTATTTTTTAATAATACAAGTACCGCTTGATTTTATGTGTTGCAGTTTTTTCGAATGGTGTAGAATATGATACTACAGCATATACACGAGAGAATTTATTTACTCTTGAGTTAACATATTCCTGTAGCTCTATACTAAGCTCATCAATCTTTTCTTTGATATAATGCATAGCTTCTTCTTTAAACTCGTTAAATTGTTTTTCCAGCTCTTCATGGTTAAAGTGAACTAAAGCTACCAGTTTCCCTTTTTGTTCAACTACAACAGATTCAACAACGTATTTAAAGTTATTAATTACAGATTCAATTTCCTCGGGGTAAATATTCTCTCCACTTGCACCAACAATCATGTTTTTTATTCGTCCACGAATAAAAAGGTAGTTGTCTTTATCAAAATAACCTAAATCGCCAGTTTTAAGCCAGCCATCAGGAGTTAGAACCTCGCTTGTAATTTGTGGTTCTTTATAGTAACCTTTCATAATATTATCTCCTTTAGCCCAAACTTCTCCTTCGCCAGTTACTGAATCCGGGTTGTTGATTTTTATCTGAACCCCTTTTAATACCGGGCCTGTAGCTCGTAGTTTAACCTGATGAGGATTCGCTCCCGATAACAGGGGAGATGATTCGGTTAAACCATATCCGATAGCATAAGGGAATTTGGCTTCACGTAAAAATTTTTCAACTGTCGGATCAAGAGGAGCCCCGCCAACACCAAAGAATACCAGTTCACCACCAAATGTACCGTATAGCTTTTTACCTGCTAACCGGTTTAGTATTTTTCTAATAAATCCGACTTTGTACAAAGCTGAAATTACTTTCCCATTTGTAAATTTGGGTAATATCTGGTTACGATATATTTTCTCGATTACCATTGGAACGCTTAATATATGCGTAGGCCTTACAATTTTTAAAGCAGGTAATAAAACTGCTGCTGTTGGTGGTTTTTCAAGATAATAAACTGATGCACCTTGCATTAATGGAAGTACAAAACCCAATGTATTCTCGTAAGTGTGAGATAATGGTAAAATAGATAAAAACTTGTGTGTAGAGTTCACGGGCTCAATAGATAAAACCTGAATGGCATTATTTACAATATTCTTATGAGTTAGCATAACACCTTTAGACTTGCCTGTTGTGCCGGATGTATATATGATTGATGCTACATCGCTTTCTTGCACAATATAATTAGGCGAATCTTTTAAAATCATATCGTGTTGTGTTCCTCTTTCAATAGTTAAATCATCGGAATATATTATTGTATCTAGTAAATCCTGTTTAAGTTTTTCGATTTTCGGGTACATCAGTTTCGAAACAATAATTGCTTTACTTTCCGAATGTTCAATGATATTCTGAATTTCGTTTTCGTGAAAATCAGGTAACATTGGTACTGCAATTGCCCCCATTGATGTTATTGCGAAATAAGCAATTCCCCAATTGGGCATATTTCTGCTTAAAATAGCAACCTTATCGCCTTTTTGGATATTAAAGCTTGCAAGCAGTACCTGCATTTTTTCAATTTCAGCTTTTAAATCAGTATATGTTAATGGGTTTCCATTTACATAAGTTAAAGCTGTATTATTTCCATACAATTGAAAACTGTTTTCTAAAAGTGCAGGAATGGTTTGGTTTTTCAGTTTTGTCATTGAGCTATATTATAACGAAATTAAAAGAATATGTTATAAAGCACTAAAAATTCAATTGCCAAATATACAACTAATATGATAAAGTTATCCGTTATATAAACATATTACAACTGGTAAATGTTTACACGATATTTAAAATGATGAATAATAAGAGATTAACGGTAGATTTAATGATTATTTTTTATTAACAACATTGGTTAAAAATAGAAATTAAAACTTTTGATTTAATCAGGTTCGATGGGTAATTGGTGAACCGGAAATTTTCAGTGCCGGATTTAATTTGCAATGATTTTATTGTAGCACTAATCTTTATTTTCTTTAGTGATCCATTTATTAATTAGTAAAAACAGGTTTTCTTTTTTTATTGGTTTTGTAATATATTCGTCTCCACCTGCATCAAAGCTTAATTTTTCGTCATTCTGCATTGCATGGGCTGTTTGAATAATAATAGGAATTTCAGGATTAAAATTTTTAATACGCGTTGTAGCTTCAAGCCCGTTCATTCCTGGCATTTTAATATCCATCAATATTAAATCTATTTTTTGATGCCCTTTGCAAATTTCTAAAGCTTCAAATCCATTTTCAGCTTTTAAAAGGTTTAATCCCTTATTTTTTAATAGTATCTCGAGAAATTTATAGTTGCTGTCTTCATCCTCGGCAATTAATATGGTTTTATTTTTCCATAAAGAAAAATCAGAAATCATTTCTGAGTCTTTATGTATAAGCTTAATGTTATTAAAATCGGGCAAGTTTAAAGGTAAGTTAAAATAAAATGTTGTTCCTTTTTTGGGAACGGATTCAAGCCATATTTTCCCACCTAACCGCTCAATAAGATTTTTAGTTATTGTAAGTCCTAAACCTGTTCCGCGGTATAATTTTGATTTATCGTTTTCTATTTTTATAAAACTCTGGAAAATTTCATCGTATTTTTCTTTATCAATTCCAATGCCTGTATCTTTTATATAAAACTCAATTTTGGTATCGTTTTCTTTAACCAGGTAACCAAGCTCAATCGTTCCGTTATCGGTAAATTTAAATGCATTATCAATTAAATTAGTAAGTATTTGTTTAAGCCTGAACGGGTCTGTCTTTAACTTTAAATTTTGATTAATTATTTTTTTATTTACCTTGAAATTAATATGTGTTTTATTAATCTTTTTTCGGGTCTCGTTATAAAATTCGACTAGTTCTTGAATAATTAAATTCATATTTGTTTCCCGTATTGAAACCGAAAGCTGGTTTGCTTCAATCTTTGCCAGGTCTATTATGTCATCAATTAAATGGAGCAAAGTATCGCAATTGTTGTTAATATGAGAGACAAGTTCTTCGCGTTCGTTTACATCAGTGTTATAATCAACAAGTAGGTCGGAAAAACCGATGATAGCATTCATTGGAGTTCTTATTTCATGCGACATGTTTGCTAAAAATGATGATTTTAAACGGTCAGACTCTTCTGCTTTTTCTTTTGCCAGTTTCAAATCAATCTCGGTTTTATATCGTTTGGTAATATCATGGCAGATGCCAACTATTCCTAATGGATTTTCATTTTCATCGGTAAAAGGTACTTTTAATATGTCGAGTAAAAATTCTTGCCCATCGGTATTCTTCTCCCACGATTCAAAACGAATGCTTGTATTTTCAGAAATTAATTTAAAATCGGTTTCAAAAAAATATTGAGCCTGTTCGTTAGGGAAAAGGTCAAAATCAGTCTTTTCTTTAATATTATCGAACTGCAAATTATAGAACCTGGCAAAAGCCTGATTACAACCTAAATATTTGTTGAATTTATCTTTGTAAAAAATTAAATCGGGGATGGAATTAATCATGGAGTTAAGCAGCGATTTTTCTTTAATGAGTTCCTCTTCAGCTCTTTTTCGTTCGTGCAATTCGAGTTGCAGTTCCGATGTTTTTGCAGCAACTTGTTTTCTTAACGACCACGACCAGAAAATTATTGAAATCAGGATAAATCCAAATGGAATGAGTATCCATGCAATTATTGTATAAACTTTGGTTTTGATATCAGATTTTTCATATATGCCAAACCATTTATCATAAATCAGGTCGTACTCTCCGGTTGCTTTAATAATTTGTAACCCATCATTTAATTGGGCAACTAACTCTGGTTTGTCTTTATTTATTCCAAATGCAAGCTCAAGAGGTTGAATTGCAGAACCTACAGGTTTAAGGTTCGTGAGATTAAACTCGTTTATTGCAAATTGGCCCTGAAGTTTATTTATCATGGCACAATCATATTCTCCGGCAGAAAGAAGCCTTAAAGCAGTTTGATAATCTTTTACAGGAATAATGAATTCTGTTAAGCGATTTGAAACTATGTAGTCATGCATTATATCGCCTTTAACAACAATCACTTGTTTGCCGCTAATATCATCTATTGAATTTATTTCTTCTCCTTTTCGAACAAACAAAGAGTGAGAAATATAAACATAAGTTGTAGAAAAACGAATAACTCTGCTTCGTTCGGGTGAAGGAGACATTGCTGTAAGTCCGTCAATTTTGCCTGATTCTAATTCGGCCCTTACTGTACTCCATGGCCCTAACTCAATTTTAATATTTAAACCCATTGTTCTTGCAACAGCATGCAATAATTCTACACTAAACCCATCAGGCTGGTTTTGATTATTAATTAGCTGATACGGAGGATATTCATTGTTACCCTTAAAATACAACGTGTCGTTATTGTAACAAAAAGCCTGAATATTTGCAAAAGGAATGATGAAAAAAAAGAGGGAGATTATTGAAATTCTAAGGCTCATATGAATCATGCAGTATTTGAAAAAAATAGAATTAACTCTTTATACGTTACGTTACAAATAAAAGTTGTTACTATATTTGTTACCGTTTAAGCATAAAACCAGATGCATGTGATTTAATATTAGAATGGAGCTAATTTTATGAGAAATATAACAATCAATTATATCCTGTTTATATTATTAATTTTGTGTTCTTGTAAAGAAAAAACAAGCCAGAATGAAAATGTTTTTTCTAAGGCAAACAGTTTATTAGAGTGTGATATTAAATACGCCAAAGGTTTTAAAATAGAGCATTATGCAAATTTTAAATTAATAACAATTACCGATCCCTGGCAAGGCGCTAAAAATATTCAATATAGATATGTTTTAGCCGATGATATTTCTGGTTTACCCCGGTTCCCTGATGATATTAAATTAATTAAAACACCTGTATCCAGAGTTGTTTGTTTATCAACTACTCATATAGCTTTTATTGATATTTTAAATAAAAACAACTCTATAGTAGGCGTATCAGGTACTCAATATGTTTATAATCCTGCCGTAAGAAATGAAATAAACAATCATAAAATTGTTGATGTAGGATATGATAATAATCTGAATTATGAATTAATTGCCAGCTTAAAACCCGATTTAGTTATTACTTATGGTGTTGGAAGTCAGGTTGCCGGGTATAATCAGAAATTAAGTGAGCTTGGTATAAATACCGTGATAAATGCAGAATACCTGGAGGAACATCCTTTAGGCAAACTCGAGTGGATTAAATTTATAGCGACATTTTATAATCTTGGTGATTCTGCTTCAGATTATTTTAATAATGTGGAAAAACAATACAACGAATTGGTAAGACTTACATCAGGCTTAGAAAAGAAACCAGAAGTTCTGATTGGAATGCCATGGAAAGATACCTGGTATGTACCTGGTGGAAAATCGTACATGGCCAAATTGGTTGAAGATGCAGGAGGAGATTATATTTGGAGTGATAACGAATCAAGAGAAAGCCTGGCTTTAGATATTGAACGGGTATTTGCTCTTGGACAAAATGCTGAAATTTGGCTGAATACTGGGAGCATTAATAATAAAAAGGAAATTCTTACTATTGATGAACGTTTTCAACGTTTTGCCCCATATAAAAATGGCCACATATTCAATAATAACAACAGGATAAATAATTTTGGAGGAATTGATTATTGGGAATCAGGCATAGTTAATCCGCATGTTATTTTACACGACATGATTTCTATTTTTCATCCGGAACTTTTAACTGATTGTAAGCTGGTGTATTATAAAGCGATAGATTAAATGTAAATTGAATGAAATCAGATTCGGTATTTTGTTTAAATTTGTTTTCTCATTTTATCTATTAAAAAATCTTGAAATCGAATTTTAAAACATTTCTTGTTTGGGCTTTTCTTATTATAATATTATTTACATTATTTGTATTCGATATTTTTTTAGGTTCTGTAAAAATTCCTTTTAGAGAAATATTTCATATACTTTTTACCGGGAAATCTGAATATTCAGAATATTCTGCCATTGTATTGTATTTCCGTATTCCCAAAGCTTTAACTGCCTTATTTGCCGGATTTGCATTATCAGTAAGTGGGTTACAAATGCAGACAATATTTAAGAACCCGTTGGCCGGGCCTTATGTATTGGGAATAAGTGCAGGTGCAAGCCTGGGTGTTGCCATACTCGTATTGGGAGTCTCATCATTTACTGTAATTAATCAGTTTGGAGTTATTGGAAACTGGTTAATTGTAATAGCTGCATGGATTGGTTCCGGTTTGATTTTATTCCTGATTTTAGCAATTTCCGTGAGGGTTAAAGATATCATGACGATTCTTATTTTAGGTATAATGTTTGGCAGTGCAACAACTTCAATTGTAAGTATTTTACAATATTTTAGCAGCGAAAGTATGCTAAAAGCATTTGTTATTTGGACAATGGGTAGCCTGGGAGGTGTTTCAAAATCACAACTTTTTGTATTAATTCCAAGTGTTAGTATTGGACTAATTATGGCTTTTTTATCAGTAAAAATGTTAAATGCAATGCTCGTGGGGGAGAATTATGCTAAGAGCATGGGCTTAAACATTAAACTATCACGTTTTTTTGTGTTTTTTAGTACAAGTCTTTTGGCTGGAAGCATTACTGCATTTTGCGGGCCAATAGGATTTATTGGCATTGCTGTTCCTCATATTGCCCGAATGATTTTTAAAACAGCGAATCATAAGATTCTTCTTCCTGGTACAATGCTTATAGGTGGAAGTGTTCTTCTTTTTAGTGATATGATTTCTCAGTTACCCGGGAAAGAAAGTTCTTTGCCAATTAATTCAATAACTGCACTGGTTGGTATTCCTATAGTTATCTGGATTATAATTCGCAAGCAAAAATTTTCAACTATGTAATGCTTAATATGGAAACAAGAAAACATATTTTGGAAATTCATAACCTCGAAATTGGATATCATATTTCCAAAAGAATACATAATTCTCTGGTTTCAAATATTAACTTAACTGCATCTGAAGGCGAACTTATTGCCGTAATCGGAAAAAACGGAGTAGGAAAGAGCACCTTATTACGAAATATTGCCGGGTTGCAAAATTCCATACAAGGTGATATTTTATTAAACAAAAAAAATATAATCGGATATTCCCGCGCTGATTTTGCAAGGTTGGTCAGCTTTGTTTCTACAGAAATAGTAAATATTAATAACCTGAGAGTTTTCGATCTGGTTGCTCTTGGCAGGTTTCCGCATACCAATTGGTTTGGGAAGCTGGAAACAAAAGATTTGAAAAGTGTATCGAAAGCATTGGAAATGGTGGGCATGAAAAGTTTTGTAAACAAAAACATTAACGAAATATCTGATGGGGAACGCCAGCGGGTTATGATAGCCCGTACTTTAGCCCAGGATACTCCTGTTATTGTTCTCGACGAACCTACGGCTTTTCTCGATTTGCCAAATAAATATGAAATAGTTCATTTGCTGAACAATTTATCGAAAACCGAAAATAAAACCATTATTTTCTCAACTCACGATTTGAATATTGCCATTCAGGAAACCGACAAAATATGGCTAATGCTTAACGATAGTATAATTGAAGGAGCACCCGAAGACCTGATTCTGAACGAAACATTTAACCAGATTTTCGATAATTCAAAATTAAGTTTTGATAGAGTAAAAGGTGATTTCAGGATGAAACGAAAATATACTGAAAAGATAGGCTTGTTTGGTGAAGGTATTTATTATACCTGGACTAAGAAAGCTCTTGAACGCATGAACTTTACAGTAGAAAAGGGGAATGATTCAATTGAACATGTAGTTGTTGAGCAGAATAATGAAATTGTTATATGGAAACTTATTGATACGAATGAAATTCTTGAATTTAATTCTATTTACAACTTGTCGAATCATTTGAAAAACGGCAGAAACCCATAGTGAAACAAAAATAAAACCCGCCAACTAAAATGAACCTCAAAATGTGGGGTGCAGATTAAACCGGGCGGGTTTTATTTTTAATATTTACTCAGGAATATTACTCGTTTTCCTGTGTTGTAAAATCAATCTCGGAGATTTTCTTTTTCCCAAGTTCAATATTTAAAATATTTTCGACGGTTTCAGCTCCAATCCGTTTAGCAACTATTTTTTTATCCTTATCGAGCAGGTAAAGGGTAGGAGTACTGTACACATTATAGAAAAAGCGAAAATTAGTCAGGTTGTATGGATCCCAGCAATTAATCCAGTCAATATGATTTTCTTCAATATATTTCATCCATTCTGTTTTATCAGCCTGAGTATATACTGCAAGTACTTCAAACTCATTCCGGTCGAACTTATTGTAAATTTCCCAAACCTGTGGAACAACTTTTTTACAATGGCCACAATCAGGTTCCCAAAACATAAGCAATGTAAACTTTGCTTTTATTTCGCTTAACCGTGCATATTCTCCTGTAACAGTTTCCATTTTTAAATCCTGGGCAATACCCCCGATTAAGTTAAATTTAAGTTTTGCAACTTGTTCGCGAAGCTTAGTCAACGTTTCTTTATCAAGCCAGTTTACTTTTCCAGATAAATAGTAAGTTTCGGCAACATGTACAAAAACCTTGTCCATTCCCATGATGGTACTTTGCTGAAAAGTATTTATAAAATAGCGCATTACATATTGAAAAACTTCATCGTTTGCCGATGCTTTTTTGGCAACAATATCAATATATTTATTAATAGTATCGGGATTTTGTACAAGAACTTTTGTGAAGTAATATTCTATTTTATTATGCAATATGGGTGTTCTCAATAACCTGTTATCTGCAAGGTTAATATTATCGAAATAATGATTTTGATTGAAGTTGTATGAATGAAACCATTTAACGGAATCTTTATTCTGAATACTTTCAGGAACTTCAATTTCAGGTATTTCAATTCCTATCATTGCTTTAATTATCGATTCTAAAAGTGTCCCGGGGTTTTCGGTAATGAGTTTGTTCCACTCCTTTTTAACTTCCATGTCCAGGCCTTTTAATTGATCTTGTAATATCACTAATGTATCAGCATTCATATAGTTTTCTTTCATTTTTTGCTGAATAACCTGTGATTTCTCATTCATCGTGATCATATAATCCTGGTACGCTTTAAAAGCCGTATTTTCTTTGGAGCCTTTAACCTGCATTCTTTTTAATAAATCGTCTTTGTTGGATTCAATTGAGAATTCCTGGTCAGAACCAATTAATATTTCAAAATAATTTTTTGATGGCAATACAACCAGGTAAATTCCCTGAGGTAAAAGCGAATCTCCTTTAAAAACTCCTTCACCTTTAGTATCCAATTTTATGGTATCGTCCAGGTATTGTTTATTGCCATAGTGGTGTGCCAGGTAAATATCCGTATCGCTTAATCCGTTAATCTTTATATTGATGTTATGTTTTTGAGCTGTGGCCGTACAAGCTCCAAAAAGAATAGTGATAAATGCAAATACGATTGATTTTTTTATATTCATAATTGTATTTTTTTAATTCAACCAACAAATATATTTAATATTTTAAATACTTATTCACTGTTTCGTTTAATCTTAAACACGAACGATTCTAAAACGTTTTTAGTTCAATTATAATATTCTTATATGTTTATTTTAATCATATGATTATCTTTGTTCGCTTAAAAATAAAGTTTAATAATTTGTATGTTTTTATGAATATTGAAATGCAATTGAAGGATAAGGTTTTGGAAGCTGTTCAACATATTTATAGCCAGCAGGTTGATGAAAGTGCGATTCAAATCCAGAAAACAAGAAAAGATTTTGAAGGTGATTTTACCCTGGTTGTATTTCCATTGTTAAGGGTTTCAAAAAAACCACCTGAACAAACGGCTGAAGAAATTGGAAAATATCTGTGCGATAATATTCATGAAATTAGCGGGTATAATGTAATTAAAGGGTTTCTGAATCTTACTTTAAATAGTAGTTTCTGGGTTTTATTCTTGAATAATGTAGCAGGCAAAGAGCATTATGGATATATAACTGAAAAAGAAAATCCAAGTACTGTTCTGATTGAATATTCATCGCCAAATACAAACAAACCGTTACATCTTGGGCATATACGCAACAATTTGTTAGGATATGCAGTGGCAAATATAATCGCCTCGCAAGGCGATAAGGCTATAAAAGTTAATCTTGTAAACGATCGCGGAATACATATTTGCAAATCAATGCTGGCCTGGCAAAAGTGGGGCAATGGAATAACTCCCGAAAAAGCAGGTAAAAAAGGCGATCATTTGGTAGGTGATTTCTATGTTATGTTCGATAAGGAATATAAAATACAAATTGAAGAACTAATAGAAAAGGGACAAACTGAAGAAGAAGCAAAGAAAAATGCCCCACTAATTATTGAGGCACAGGATATGCTTCGAAAGTGGGAAGCAAAAGACTCTTCAACGATTGCCTTGTGGAAAGAAATGAACCATTGGGTTTTACGAGGTTTCGATGTTACCTATAAAAACCTGGGAATAGATTTTGATAAAGTATATTTCGAATCGGACACGTATAAGCTTGGAAAAGAAATTGTTCAGGAAGGATTAAAAAAGGGAGTTTTCTTTAAAAAAGACGATGGTTCGGTTTGGGTTGATTTAACCGATGAAGGACTCGATCAGAAATTACTTCTTCGTGCCGATGGTACATCTGTTTATATAACCCAGGATATTGGCACGGCCCACCAGCGTTTTGATGATTTTAAAGCAAATGAACTGATATATGTAGTTGGAAATGAGCAAAACTATCATTTTCAGGTATTAAAACTCATCATGCAAAAATTGGGATATTCATTCTCTGAATATTTATTTCATCTTTCGTATGGTATGGTTGAGTTGCCCGAAGGTAAAATGAAATCGCGCGAAGGAACAGTAGTTGATGCTGATGATTTAATGGAAGAAATGATTCGAACAGCCGAAGAAATGTCACGCGAATTAGGTAAGCTCGATGATTATGGCGAAAACGAGAAAAATCAAATAATAAGAACAATTGGACTTGGAGCATTAAAATATTTTATTCTCAAGGTTGATCCGAAAAAAAATATGACTTTTGACCCGAAAGAATCGATTGATTTTAATGGAAATACCGGTCCATTTATTCAATACAGCTATGCACGAATCCGATCGTTAATTAAAAAAGCTCAGGCAAAAGAAATTCAAATACCTGCTGAAATACCTTCAGTAATCGATATTAATATAAAAGAACTTCAGTTAATTAAACTCATTCATACTTATCCCGAGATTTTATACGAGGCATCTGAAAACCTAAGTCCTGCAATTGTTGCCAATTATATTTATGAAATGGCAAAGGAATACAATCAGTTTTATCATGAATACCCTATTCTTAGCGAAGAAAAAGCTGGTATCTCTGTTTTCAGGTTATTCCTTTCTTTACAAGTTGGGAAAATTATTCAATCAGGAATGAGTTTGCTCGGAATAGATGTTCCCGAACGCATGTAGTCCTGTTTATTATTGCTTGCAGGTAGTATTTTTTATTGTATTTTTGCACAAGTTAAAAATGGTTTTAATATATGTTTGAAAATTTATCGGAACGGCTGGAGAAGTCGTTTAAATTATTAAAAGGTGAAGGAAGAATTTCGGAAATAAATGTTGCCGAGACACTTAAAGAAGTTCGTCGCGCGTTACTCGATGCCGATGTAAACTATAAAATTGCCAAAACATTCACCGATACAGTTAAACAGAAAGCCCTGGGACAGAATGTACTTTCTGCTTTAAAACCAGGCCAGGTAATGGTTAAAATTGTTCATGATGAGCTTGTCGAACTCATGGGTGGGCAAACAATGGATATTAATCTTAAAGGTAATCCAACAGTAATATTAATTGCAGGTTTACAGGGTTCAGGTAAAACAACTTTTTCAGGAAAACTTGCAAAATACCTGAAATCTAAAAAACAAAAAAGCCCGTTGTTGGTAGCCTGCGACATATATCGCCCCGCGGCTATCGAACAGCTAAGAGTTTTAGGAGAGCAAATACAGGTTCCCGTATATACTGAAGAAGGAAGTAAAGATCCTGTTCAAATTGCAAAGAATGCAATAAAGCAAGCTAAAAAAGACGGACAAAACCTGGTAATTGTCGATACTGCCGGTCGTTTAGCCATTGATGAGCAAATGATGAACGAGATAGCGGCAATCAAAAAAGCAATCGAACCACAAGAGATTTTATTCGTTGTCGATTCTATGACAGGGCAGGATGCTGTAAATACGGCTAAGGAATTCAACGACAGGCTTGATTTCGACGGTGTTGTCCTTACGAAACTCGATGGTGATACCCGTGGTGGTGCTGCATTATCAATTCGTTCTGTTGTTAATAAACCACTAAAATTTGTTGGTACTGGCGAAAAACTTGATGCTATTGATGTATTCCACCCTGAACGTATGGCCGACCGTATTTTAGGCATGGGTGATATTGTATCATTGGTTGAACGTGCACAGGATCAGTATAATGTTGAAGAAGCAAGAAAATTAAGTAAAAAAATTGCCAAGAATCAGTTCGATTTCAACGATTTTATTTCACAGATTGAACAAATCAAGAAAATGGGTAATTTGAAAGATTTGGCGGGCATGATTCCCGGCATGGGCAAGATGATGAAAAATATTGATATCGACGATGATGCATTTAAAGGAATTGAAGCAATTATTCATTCTATGACACCCGAAGAAAGAAATAATCCTGAATTACTAAATGGAAGTCGCCGCAAAAGAATAGCAATGGGCAGTGGAACCGACATACAGGAAGTTAATCGACTGGTAAAACAATTCGACGAGACTAAAAAAATGATGAAAATGATGAAAGATGGTAAAGGTATGTCTGGTTTGATGAGTAAAATGAAAGGAATGAGATAATATTTTTTCCCTGAACAAAACAGTATTTTTCTGGTTTTCTCAATAAAAAGAATAATTATGAATCTTATCGACGGAAATAAAATTTCAGCAGAAGTTAAGGATGAAATAGCTTTAGAAGTAACACGAATGAAAGAACGTGGTGAAAAAGTTCCTCATCTGGCGGCTTTAATTGTTGGTCACGATGGTGCAAGCGAAACATACGTAGGTAACAAAGAAAAAGCATGCAAACAGGTTGGCTTCGATTCTACCGTTATACGTTTTGAAGAATCTGTTACTGAAAAAGAGATTCTTGAAAAAGTGAATGAGTTCAATAATAATCCCTCAATTGATGGATTTATTATTCAATTGCCTTTACCAAAGCACATTTCAGAGCAAAAAGTCATTGAAGCTATCGATCCCAGGAAAGATGTTGACGGGTTTCATCCGATAAATTTAGGAAGAATGGTAATTGGTTTGCCTGCTTATGTTTCAGCTACACCCGCGGGTATTATTGAATTATTTAAAAGATATAAAATAGAAACATCGGGTAAAAATGTTGTTGTAATTGGCCGTAGCAATATAGTTGGAAAGCCTATCAGTATTTTATTAAGTCAGAAAGCCAGTCCGGGCGATGCAACAGTAACTTTAACGCATAGCCGCACAAAAAACCTGAAAGAAGTGGTGTCCAGGGCTGATATTGTTATTGCTGCTTTGGGTAACCCCGAGTTTTTAACTGCCGATATGGTTAAAGATGGTGCTGTGGTTATTGATGTTGGTATAACCCGTGTAAAATCAGAAAAAACCAAGTCGGGTTGGAAATTAATTGGAGATGTTAAATTTGACGAGGTTTCACAAAAAGCTTCTTTTATAACTCCTGTACCTGGAGGTGTTGGGCTAATGACAATAGTTTCATTACTCCAGAATACTTTGAAAGCAGCTAAAGGTGAAATTTATCCAAAAAAATAATAGTGTTTTTATAAAAGTGAAAAAGGGACCTTTTACAGTCCCTTTTTCTTTGCAGATACATGATGCATTCTTTGAAGCAGAAGAATTGTTTAGGGGTTAAATTATCACAGAATTATTTTTGAAAAAGCAAAATAACGTCGTTGGTTTGTATGTCTGAAAACTGCGTTGTTAAATTGTCCGTGATTGTTTAGGATTCACTGATTCATAATATTATTACACCATTCCTGCAAATTATCAAAGAACTTTATAAATAAATTTTAGTTTTATTTTTAAGATACATTGAGAAGATGTAAGAAATAAAAAATAGGTTGCGTTAAGAATTAAAAAATTTGTTAAGAGTAGTAATTTCCCGTGTACTTGTTGTTAAAGAACAAGTTCCCCAATGCCCTGCCTTATAATTTCAAAATCATCATTTGTACAATTAACAACGGTTGAAGCTTCGTTTTTTCCATATCCTCCATCGATAACAAAATCAACCAGTTTTTCATATTTTTCATGTATCAATTCAGGATCGGTCATATAATCTAAAATCTCATCATCGTGGTGTAATGATGTTGTCATTATTGGATTTCCCAATTTTTCAACTATTTCGACAGCTATTTTATTATCGGGAATACGAATACCAACGGTTTTCTTTTTTTCTTTATAAAACCTCGGAACATTATTGTTTGCAGTAAGAATAAATGTAAACGGGCCGGGTAAATTGTGTTTTAAGATTTTAAAAGTAGCATTATTAATATGAGCAGTAAATTCAGAAACCTGGCTTAAACTCGAACAAATAAGAGAAAAGTTTTCTTTTAACGCATTTTTCCCTTTAAGCCGGACAATTTTATCGAATGCTTTCGGGCTGTTAATATCCCAGGCTAATCCATAAACCGTATCGGTAGGATAAACAATTAATCCATCCTTTTTAAGAGCTTCAATTACTTTTGAAATTTCTCTTGGATTGGGATTCTCGGGATGTATTTGTATAAGCATATTATTTTTTAATAAAACAAGATGCAAATGTAAGAAACAAAAGAGAAGAAGTATTTAAAACAGTCTGAAATTTACAATTTCCGATTTTTTTTAATTAAAAAAGTTGTTTCAAAAGGGTAAAACTCCTGAAACAACTTGCAAATGAAACAACTATTTTTTTACCCGTTTACTTTTTTGTAATCAGCTAAGAATTTTTCCAAACCAATGTCAGTAAGTGGGTGATTTAATAATCCTAATATTGCACTAAGCGGGCAGGTAGCTACATCTGCACCTGCTTCCATACACTGAATAATGTGCATGGTATGACGAATAGATGCTGCCAGAACCTGAGTTTCGAAACCATAGAAATTGTACATATCAACAATCTGGGCAATTAATGCAACACCATCAGTTGAAATATCATCTAAACGTCCAATAAATGGAGATACATATGTTGCACCTGCTTTTGCCGCCAGTAATGCCTGGCCTGCAGAAAACACCAATGTGCAGTTTGTTCTAATTCCTTTGCCGGTTAAATACTTTATTGCTTTAATTCCATCTTTTGTCATAGGAACTTTAACAACAATTTGTGGATGCAATGCAGCAAGTTTCTCACCTTCTTTTATCATTCCTGCATAATCTGTTGATATTACTTCAGCACTAACATCGCCATCAACTATTTCGCAAATGGCCTTATAATGATTGATAATGTTTTGTTCGCCTTTTATTCCTTCTTTAGCCATTAATGATGGATTGGTTGTTACACCATCGAGTACTCCTAAATCCTGGGCTTCCCTGATTTGGTCGAGATTAGCTGTATCAATAAAAAATTTCATAATGTATTTTGATGTTTAATTAATAATCAGATTCAGATGCGAAAATAATTCAATTTTTCGAGTATAAAAACCAATATGTAAATGTTTAAGATATCGGGATATTTTCCTTTTTAAGATTTTCGTAAATACCATATTTCCTGCAATACCTGTAAAGCCAGCTATATTCAATTTCGATATTTAAATTTTCTTTAATTTTTTTTTGAAGTTGTTCAATCGTTTTTACACTTTTTGCTGATGCAATTCGCTTAATTTTACTTTTGTATGGAGTAAGTTTCGATTTTCGTCGTTGTGAATATTTATAATGTAATAATCCTTCTGTTCCCCGGTTTAAATAAATTTTTGTCCAGTCGGCAATTGAATCTTCATGGATTTTTAAAAGCCGGGTTATATTTTCGTTTTTCTGGCCTTCGTTTTTTAACAGGATGCAATATGCCCGTTTCAGAATATTCTTATGTTTCTGATTTTCACGAACTATTCTTTTTAATTCGAATTCTTCGCTATCTGAAAGGTTTATCCTGTAACTCATTTTTTTAATAGATAGAATGTATAAATACATTTTGAAAAAATACTGTTTAAAAACGAACCTGGCACAAATTCTTATCCCGGGCAAAGCGAAGAATCAAAAATAACACTAAATAATGATTCTTTATTTTGCTCAGGACGACTTTAAATAATTTTTTTAAACAGTATCTGGAAAACTAAAAAATAAAGGATCGTATTCCAATCCCAAAATAGATTTCATTACCCGAAAGAGAATTATCACCTAATGTGGTTCTGGAGAAATAAGTAATCCTGGTATTTAAAGCTACCGCTTTTGATAACATAAACATAACTCCAAGACTGGTAGATGAGTTTATTCCTTTTGAATCACCTTCATAATCTGTTGATGTATCTTTATAGGAATAAAAATCTACAAAAATGGATTCACTTATAAAAGGATATACTTTTTGATCTCTGTGCCCGGCTATACAATACATGAAAGTAGGGCCAACACCTACAGTATTATTGCTGTATTCGCCAGACTTATAATATGAATATTGAAATTCTGCTCCAATAGCAAATGATGGAGCAACAAAAAATAAAAAATCAGGATTAAAATTAAATGACATATTCCTGTCACCATCTGTGTTTTCGTACAATTCACCACCACTCGAATAAAAGCTAATACCTCCGCCTAAAGATAAACTTCCTCTGTCGGTGGCAAATTCAGGTTGTGAATAAACACTGTTAATAAGCAATACCATAAGAAACAAAAAAAATAGTTTTTTCATGACTTTAATTTTTAGGGTTAACGAGTAAAATTACAAAGGATAGTTTTAAAAACCAAAAGAGCATAAAAAAGCCGGGCAAGCTACTTACATCGCTCCGCTACAACCGTTTACCCTTGCTTCCTTCCGAACCTGGGGGAGTTCAACGGGAGCTGGTCGTATAAGACTTACCCGGGGGCACAAAAATAGCAATAAATTGATTCTTTTCAAATAAATAATTTATAATTTCTAAAAAAACGGATATATTTGTTTCTACCTTAACTAAAAATTATATTCTATGAACGAAAAATCTACATTCTGGAAAACAAGTATTACAAACGGGGCAATTTTAGGTATTGCTTTAATTATTTACTCTGTTCTTTTATTTATTTTCGATTTAAGTATGAACAAGAGCCTTGGTTATATTAATTACGTGATTCTTTTAGCCGGGTTAATCTGGTTTACAAAATCATATCGTGATAATAACATGGGTGGAATAATTTCTTATGGACAAGCACTGGGTTTTGGAACTATGGTTGTAGTTTTTGCTGCATTAATTTCTGGTATTTATGGTTATATTTTTATGAAATTTATCGATCCTTCAATAATTGATAAAATAATTGCATTAGGTGAAGAAGAGATGTTAAAAAGAGGAATGTCTGATGAACAAATTGAAATGGCTCAATCTATGCAAAAGAATTTTATGAATCCAGGATTTATAAATATTATGGGTTTTGTAGTTACTTCAATCTGGGGATTTGTATTAGCTTTAATAACTTCCGCGTTTATTAAAAAAGAGGGCGACCCTTTTAAAACCGCAATGCAAGAAACTGGAGAATAATAAATAAGGGAGAATTCTTTCTCCTGTTTAATTTTAAAAATATGGATATCTCGGTTGTAATACCTTTATATAACGAAGAAGAATCGCTTCCCGAGTTGGTTGAATGGATTGATCGCGTGATGAAAGACAACAACTTTTCATACGAGGTCATTTTGGTTGACGACGGAAGCTCGGATCATTCGTGGAAGATAATAAGCCAACTAGGTGAAAAGAATAAAAACATCAAAGGAATAAAATTTCGCAGGAATTATGGTAAGTCAGCTGCTTTACATACAGGATTTAGCGAAACAAAAGGTAACGTGATTATTACCATGGATGCCGATTTACAGGATAGCCCTGATGAAATTCCTGAATTATACCGAATGATTCAATCAGAAGGATACGACCTTGTTTCCGGGTGGAAAAAGAAACGATACGATCCAATCAGTAAAACCATACCGAGTAAATTATTTAACCGAACAGCCCGTGCATTAACCGGAATAAAACTACATGATTTTAATTGCGGGCTTAAAGCATACAAAAACGAAGTGGTTAAAAATATTGAAGTGTATGGCGAAATGCACCGTTATATTCCCGTGATAGCTAAAAAGGCCGGTTATAAAAAGATTGGTGAAAAAGTGGTTCAACATCAGGAGAGAAAATACGGAGTTACCAAATTTGGTATCGATCGTTTTGTTAAAGGATATCTCGATTTATTATCGATCACGTTTATTACCAAATTTGGGCAAAGGCCTATGCATTTATTTGGTACCCTGGGTACTTTGATGTTTATTGTTGGTTTTTTATCTGCCGCATGGCTGGGAGCAAAAAAGATATATTTTATTTCTAAAGGTGTTCCTGCTGATTTGGTTACAAAGAGTCCCTACTTTTTTTTGGCACTTACATCAATGATTATAGGCACTCAATTATTTTTAACTGGTTTTCTTGGAGAAATGATTTCCAGGAGTTCCAGTAACAGGAATAATTATCTTATTGAGGGGAAAAATAATTTGTAAATATTATAAGCTTTCCGCAAACTGAATTAATGATTTAGCAAGATGATCCCACGATAGCTCGTTTTTTAGGCGGGCTATATTCTTTTTAAATGAAATTTGGTCTTTAATCGCGAAGAACTCGATAATTTTTTCAGCAAGTTTTTCTGCATCAGGCTGTTCAACTATCAAGCCGGTATCTTTATCGCTGATAGTTTCACGTAATCCTCCGACATCTGTTGCTATTATTGGCAAATCAAAATGAAAGGAAATATAGGTTATTCCACTTTGTGTAGCCGATTTGTAGGGCAGGATGCAAACATCGGCAGCAGAGAAAAACAGGGGTACTTTATCATCGGGAATATAATCGACAAAAAGGCCTATATTTTCTTTATTGGGCAGGCTGTTAATCTGCTCCTGGTACCTGGTAAAACTACCATAAACCTCACCAGCAATAATTAAATAATACTCAGGGCTGAGTTTTCTAAAGCTGTCGATTAAAATGTCAAGCCCTTTGTAGTCGCGGATAAAACCAAAAAATAACAATACTTTTTTATTCTCAGGTATCCCCAGTATTTTTTGAGCTTTTAGTTTATCTGTTATCTGGTCAAAATGATTATAAATTGGATGCAAATGCTTTATATATTTAGATACTGGTTTTAATAAAAGCAGGTCTTTTTCTACAGATTCACTCATTACAACAAAGCCATCGTTTTGTTTCAGGAAAAAAGATGTAAAAGGTTTATCAAAGAAATGTTTTTCGTGAGAAATTACATTATCTAAGATTGTAATAACCTTTGTATTCTCAGGCATTTTTTTTGCGACAAGTCCCAGTGATGGGCCAAAGAACGACATCCAGTATTTCATTATTAAAATATCAGGATTCCATTGTTTTATTTCGTGCGCTGTTTTAAAGTAAGTTAATGGATTAATCGTGTTTAATACGGGTAAACTATTAATAATATCTGCTTTATCTCCCTGCTGTACATATTGGGTCTTACCAGGGAACAATAATTTTGGATATTGCGTGGTAAAAGTAAATGCTTTTACTTCATGTTCTTTTTCAAGTGCCCTGTATAACGATGCATTAAATTGTGCTATACCACCTCTGAAAGGATAAAATGTGGAGAGATATGCAATTTTCATGAAGTATATTTTGATTTAAAATTTTTCCTTATACAGGGTTAAGATTTCACGAAGCACTATATCCGTTTTCAGGTCTTTCATACAATGATTTTCTCTTTTACAGGTATTTCCATAATAACAATCACATCCTGTTGGTGGTTCAACAATTACTCCATTATTGTACAATTCGAATTCGTGCCTGTTAAAAATGTTATTAAATAAAACCAGTGGTTTTCTGAGGGCAATGGCAATATGCATCATCATGGTTACCAGTGAAATAATCATATCGCAATTCGATGTTAACGCGATAAACTCTTCTAATGAAAAATATCCGGGGTAGTATGCACCCGTTTTAGCAGATAATTGTTTGTTTCGTTCATCTTCATCCTGTCCGCCCAGTAAAACAGGGTAAAAATTATTATCATTCAGTTTCCCAATTAGTTCTATCCAGTATTCATCAGGCCATAAACGTGTTTGCCAGCGAGTGCCACAGCCCGTATTCATTCCAATAATTATCTTGTTTTCTGCATTCTTTCGTAAAGACTCCCATTTCCCGGCAAGATTCATATTTAAATTTATCAGGTAAGGTTCTTTATTGAACTTTAAGTGACAAATTTCGAAGATTTCCTCAGGATAACTTTTCGTGTTTTTCTTTGAGATATTATCAAAAATGCCTGTAATTAATTTATTCTCTGCATTTGGAGTAGCAACATCAATGTGATTATCGTGCCATATAAATCCATATTTTTCGGTTGCTTTAACTTCGCTGAGTAATATACAAGCTTCTGTATCTTTATCAAGATTTATGGCAATGTCGTATCTCTTGTTTTTAATTTTATAAATGGAACGGAACTCAAACCGGTGAATCTCATTAATTAAATCGGGAGGTAAAATTTGCGGGGTATCGGTTACCCATGTAATATGGCATTCGGGGTACAGTTCGCGATATTTTACAACAAGAGGTGTTGTTCGGATAACATCACCCATTGCGCCTAACTTTATTATTAGAATTTTTTTATCGAAGATTTTATATTCATCACAGGTATCGCAGTTTTTATCTCTCAATTTATTAGGCTTACAAGGTATTTCTCCCTTAAAGAATTTACAATCAAATTTGATTTTCTTAATCATAAAAGGTTTGTTTTGCAGAATACGAATAAAATAACATTTTTAATTTGCCACGATAAAAATAGATATAATTTGTATAATATTTATCATTAAGCATAATGTTCGGGTAGCTTTTAGCTTTAAAATAACTTTTCTGTCGATTGGAAATGTCATTTCATCCTCTTCGATGTCTTTAATTTTTTGCCACCTAAATGAAATGTTCCCATTTTTCATTTCAGTGAAATCGAAAGGCTTTGTTGATATCTTGAAATTTATTGGTTCAATAAACCGGGTTAAGTAATAAATGCTTATAAGTTGATGGCCTTCGAAGAAATACGCGGGTTGAAAATAATCTGTAGTGTAAAAATGGTTTATAATTTCAATTTTCTGATTCATCTCTTCCCAGGCTTCACGCTTTAAACAATCAATAGGGCCTTCTCCATAGTTCATTCCTCCACCCGGGAATTTAGTCATTTTTGTATCAAGCATAAATTCATCACTAAGCAGGACTTCATCAGTCTGGTTAATAAAAATTCCATAAACACGAATAATAAATTTGTTTGTTTTTGGTTCCATATCAACAATTATTTCTTATAAATTCGAGTATTTCATTTTTTCTGTCAGAATGAAACCAGGCAATTTCTTTATCACGGCCAAACCACGAGATTTGTCTTTTGGCATAATGGCGTGAATTTTGTTTTATTAATTCAATGGCTTTTTCAAGAGTACTTGAACCATCAAAATAGTCAAACAGTTCTTTGTAACCAACCGTATTTAATGAATTCAGGAGCCTGTCTTTATAAAATATGCGGGCTTCATCAATCAGTCCATCATCAATCATTTGATCAACCCTCAGGTTGATGCGTTCATATAATTCATTCCTGTTGCGTTGCAATCCTATTTTTACAATTTTAAAATCCCGTGTTCTTCGCGGCTTGGTCAAAAATGTTGAATAAGGTTTCCCTGTTTGCAAAGTAACTTCCAATGCTTTTAAAATTCGTTTAGGGTTTCTTATGTCAGCTTCTTTGTAATAATCGGGATCAAGCATTTTAAGGTGCATGCGCAAACTCTCGATACCTTCTTTATTCAACCTGTTTATTAATTCAGCGCGGAGTTCCTGATCTATAGTTGGTAAATCATCAATTCCTTTACAAACAGCATCGATATATAAACCAGAACCTCCTGTCATTATAACGGTTTCATTTTTCAGGAATAGTTTGTCAAGCAACTCCAGCACTTCAACCTCGAACATACTCGCGTTGTAATAATCGTAAATGGATTTGTTGCCAATAAAATGATGTTTTACTTTATTTAATTGAATGTTGGTTGGAACAGCTGTGCCAATCTTGAGTTCTTTATATATCTGGCGCGAGTCGCACGATATTATTTCAGTATTTAGTTCTTGTGCAATTTCAATACTCAAATCGGTTTTGCCAATACCGGTAGGGCCTATAATTACAATTAATTTTTTCATTAAATGCATTAATTATAAATTAAGCAAGAACTCAACAATATCTACATTGTCGGCATAATCCCATAATTCGGGTTGTTGTGCTTTCCCAAAAGGAATGGCATTTTTTATTTGATTCGATTCAGAAACAATGCATTGTATTTGATTTTTATTTAATTGAATAAATTCATTTACATGATTTAAATTTTTATAGTACTCAAAGTAAATAACCCCGATAGGTGAAGCCATTTGAATATCTTCCTTTAATAAAATAAAACCATTGTCTAGATGACTAATTTGGTTCATTAAGAAAACCGACCTGTTGTAATCGTAGTTATTGGCATATTTGTTATGATTATACAAGTGCTGATAATGCTTTATGTTTTCGAAAAATAAATCGAACGGGTAACCTTCAGGTACAAATAGTTTGGAAACATTTCTGCAACCTAAGCCAAAATATTGAAAAATGTCATCAGCCAGAAATTTCAGTTGGTTGTTGTTTTCATTCCCTGTTAATACAGCTGTTGAGTTCCTGTTTCTTCGGATAATATGTGGATATTTTCCAAAATAATACTCGAAATAACGCGAAGTATTATTACTTCCTGTAGCAATTATGGCGTCAAAATTTTTTAATTGGTTCTCTTCGAAGAATATCAATTTCCCGAACTCTTTATTGTCATTTTTCAGAAAATCGGATATAAATTGCATTAAACGGTTGTCTTTTGATGATAATTTAGCAATAAAAATATTCCCGCTGATTAAAACAGAAATTAAATCGTGAAACCCGACTAAAGGTAAGTTGCCGGCAGTAACAACTCCAATTTTTTTGGAATTTGTTTTTTTAGCTAATTCAGGATAAGCAGAAAGCCATTTTTTTATGTTTTTATCTGTTAATGAATTGCCTATAGCAGATATGGCCTGGCGAATATTTTGTTCGGTAAACCAGGGATTATAAATATGATCATTTTGAACAATATGTGTAAGCTTTTCTGAAAATGGAGAATCGGTAATTTTATTTTCGGAAAAATCTCTTAAAAACTTACCCAGTCGTGCAAAGGATTCTATTCGTTCGGTTAATTCCATAAAGAATAATTATTCACTTTATAAAATAAAAAAATGGATGACTTATAATAGCCATCCAAAGGTATATAAATTTTAATAAAAAGCTTATCTTATAATGATTCCCATGGGAATTGAGTAAACAAAGCACTTAGTGCAACACCAACAACAAGTACGTAAATAATTACAATTACCAGGTATAAAGCAGATAAAACTGTTCCGATAATTGCACAAACCCTGCCCGCGTTTAAATTTTTGTAAGAACTCAGAGTATAAGCATCGGGATTTTCGCTGTAAGCAATTTTTGCTTTTGATGATAATACTAACGCAATAATACCCATTGCAAGAGCAAAAAGCCCATAACACCAGCATAATGCAATAGATAAAATTCCAAGAACTAAAACTGCTGTTGAGTTAGGTAATGTTTGCTGAATTCCCGTGTTCATTTGTTGACTTCCAGAAGTATTTTCCATACGATTTGATATTAATGGGTTAATAATTTATAAATATAGTTTAAAACAACGATTGATGCATTAAAAATAAATAAATATTTTAATGCTGTAGCCCCGTTTTTAAATTTAAAAATTAAGTGTAATGCTAAAAGGATAATCAATATTAGTGTGGGTATTAGGGCAGGATATAAGATAATGCTTTCCCCGAAATTCCCTTTAAGTAACTCGATAAATGAACGCTGCATTCCGCATCCGGGGCATTCAATTCCTAGATATTTCCTGTAAAAGCAACTTTGCTGATGTGTTTCAAGCCAATGAATTATATTGTCACGCATTCCCGGGCAAATTAATTACCTGCAAAAGTAATATTTTTTAAAATATAACCCGGGGAGAGTTAATTTAGATTTTTGGGTAGAATGAAGCCATATCTTATTATTATTTAACATGTGTTATTCTTTTGAAAATAAAATAGATACATAATCTACAACTTCGCTCGAAGGAATTATTTCGCCGGAATGCCCAATTCGTAAAATATCAACCAGGGGTTTTTCTGTAACTAATTTTGAATATTCTATTAATGTCATTATGGGCCCATAGCCACAAACCGAAATATCTTTTTCACGAACTACCTGCTCAATGGCCGATGAGTTTTGAGCCAGAATCTGTTCAATTACATATAAATCCTGTTTTTTTCCTTGTTCTGGTGTTAGAAAATGTGAAAAATCGGATGATGCAATGATTAAAATTTTTCTGCCCAAATCAGTCATCGTTTTTACGATCTTCGCGGCTAATAGCTTTGCATTTTTCTGGCTCTGGTTCGACATGGTTATGGGTACAATTTTGAATGGATAATCCAGGAATAGTTGTAGCAATGGAATCATTACCTCACCTGAATGCTCATATTTTTGTTCAATGTCTGATACAGAAATACTAAGCTTATTCCCAAATTCTATGTCTAATTCAACTTGCCCGAGTGGTGTTTCCCAAATATCATGAGAGTCGAATGCTGTTTCGTGCCCTAATCCGGAATGATTCGGATTTATAATTACTATTGTATCAAAAACCTGTTTCGATTGTTTTAAAATTTCGAAAAAATGAACAGCCTGGTATGCAGAAAACATATATCCTGCATGAGGAACAACTCCTCCAAGTATTTTTTTCTTGGTATGTTCGATGTGAATTTTGGGGAATTCTTTTTTCAGAATGGACGAAACCTGTTTTTTCAAGCTTTCTGCATCATCCGGATAAAATTTGCCTGCAACAACCGGCCTTCTGATTTTTACCATGATTTTTATTTGAAGTAATTAAAAATTTTTTGATTGCATTTTCGACAATTCCCATCTTTACCAATTCCCAAAATACTGGTTAAATAACCACTACGCTTAATTAATAACACATTGCACGAACTGCAATAGGTATTATTTCCTTCAGGTAATAATACATTCCCAAGATAAACATAATCCAGGTATTTTTTTGCAATTTCATTTAACTCAACCATTTTATCTATTGAGGTAGATTCAGTTTCCATTTTGTAAGCAGGGTGGTATCGCGAAATATGTAAAACTGTATTTTTCCCAAGCTCATTTGAAATCCATGAGCACATCTGTTCAAATTCTTTTGGATTATCATTTAGAGTTGGTATAACCAGATTCGTAATTTCAAGATGTTTCCCTGCTTTTATAATGCTTTTGAGGGTTTCTTTTACAGGTTCGAGTGTTGATTTTGTATATTTCTTAAAAAAATCAATATTGAATGATTTTAAATCAACGCTGTAAGCATCTATGTAAGAATGTAATTCGGTTAATGGATATGGATTGATATACCCATTTGTAACCATTACATTTTTTAAACCTGCAGATTTTATAAGTTTGGCTGTTTCGAGCATGAACTCAAAAAAAACTGTAGGTTCATTGTAGGTATAAGCAAGCCCGATATTATTTTTTCCTGATAAAGCTAATTCTAAAATCTGTTGAGAAGAATAATTACCATGTTCTTCACTATATTTATCAGCTGCAACCTGCGAAATTTGCCAGTTTTGGCAAAACTGGCATTGCAGGTTACACCCCAGGCTCCCCATGGATAAGATTACTTTTCCCGGGTAAAAATGATAAAGTGGTTTTTTTTCAATGGGGTCGAAGCCTATGGATGAAACTACACCATAGTTTTCAGAAAATAAAGTCCCCCCTTTATTTATTCTGACTTTACAAATACCTGCATTCTCAGGAGAAATTGTACACATGTGAGGGCATAGTTCGCATTGTACATTATTGTTTGCTGATTTTTTATAATACAGTGATTCCATCATTTTATTTCAAAGCTAACGAAGTTCGATAATGGAATGTTTTCAAGATATAAATCATTAACCTGTGCCCACGATGGCCCCATTCTGCACCATTCTGTAAAATGATCCAGAATTTCCGGTTCGCCTTCAATTTCAATATAAACAGAACCATCCGTTTTGTTTCGGATAAATCCTTTTAATCCCAGTTCGTTTGCTTTTTTTAAAGCGCTGTATCTAAATCCAACACCTTGAACTTTACCGGAAACAATTATCATTACTGCTTTTTTCATATCAATTAGTTAATCGTACCGGGTTACTTTAAAACTAAAAACTTCAAGCTCCGGAGCATCTTTTTCTTTTATCCCGGCTTGTTTTTTAGCAATCTCTATTTGTTTCTCAACAGTTTTTATGTTTTTTAAGTTGGGTAAAACGAAACCAACTTTTCCCTTTTCATTTTTAATCACGATACCATGTTTTAATGGTTTTATTTCATTTAAGTCTTGAATCCTTTGTGGTTCGGAAAGTATGTCAACATATACTTTTATTTCATTTAATGTATTTTTTGTAATGTGTTTGTTTTTTTTATCATTTAATAAATGGATAGTGTTTGAAACAATTTCTTCATATAAAGTTTTGTTTTCTGGGTAAACATTACCAAAACTTGCCAATAAATTATCTTGTAAATCAACAACCGATATTACACAAGCCAGGTTTAGTTTTAAATCGGGAGTTATTTTATCATCATCCATTTTTCTTATTTGGCCGGTAGTTTTATAAAACAATATTAATTCGAATGCAATTTTTGCATAAGATGTTTTTGGTGTGTACATGAGAAATGGTTTTATGTAATATGTATTTCGTTAAGTGATATGGAAATAACAGTCCATAGGGTAAGAGATAGAAAGGATATTTAGTTTGTAACAACAAAATGGTTTAATATTTAAATATTTCAGTAAATAGTAAATTTACAAATTTCATTTTATAACTTCAATCTTAAATTTATATATTTCAGTAAAAAGGGAAGTAATAAAAAAGGTGATTCAAAATAGTTTATTTTTGTTAAGTATTATTATTTTTGATTTATAAGAACAGGTTATGTTTTCAGCAGGATTATTTTTTGAAAATTTACGTATATCAATAAAATCAATTCGTTCGAACTTATTACGAACCATACTTACTGTATTTATTATTGCTTTTGGAATAATGGCGCTCGTGGGTATATTAACCGCGATAGAATCAATAAAAAGCTCTATCAGCAATCAGTTTACAAGTATGGGAGCTAATACATTCTCGATAGTTAATCGCGATAACAGGGTTCGTATTGGAGGCGATTCAAGGCCTAATCGTTATAGAAGCATAGAATTCAGGGAAGCCATGTCTTTTAAAGAAGATTTTAATTTCCCTGCTGTAGTTTCTATTTCAACATTTGCTTCAGAATTAGCCACTGTAAAATATAAGTCGGAAAAAACAAATCCAAATATTACTGTTATAGGTTCTGACGAAAACTACATGTTAACATCAGGTAGTGAAATTGATAAAGGAAGAAACTTTTCAATTAACGAGATTACATCTAACGCGCATGTTGCAATTATTGGGCCCGAACTGGTCAAAGATGTTTTTGCAAAAAATGAAGATCCTTTAGAAAAAATAATAAGTATTGGATCGGGAAAGTATAAGGTTATTGGTGTACTAAAAGCGAAAGGATCGAGCTTCGGTTCAGCCGGTGATGATGTTTGTATTTTACCTATTACCAATGTGCGCCAGTATTTTTCGCGTCCAAACATGAATTTCCGGATATCTGTTTTACCGCAATCACCTACCCTGTTAAAAGCAGGTGTAAACGAAGCCGAAGGAATTTTCAGGGTTATTCGCAAATTACGCAGCTTCGAAGAGAGTAATTTTTCTGTTGAAACCAGTGATAATCTTGCAAATCTCCTGATTAAAAATATACGTTATGTAACCCTTGCAGCTACAATAATTGGAATTATTACTCTTTTTGGCGCTGCTATTGGCCTGATGAATATTATGCTTGTATCCGTTACTGAACGTACACGCGAAATAGGTATAAGGAAAGCAATTGGAGCAAAATCATCTTTAATCAGGCGCCAGTTCCTTTACGAATCGGTCTTGATTGGACAACTTGGAGGTTTTTTTGGAATTATTTTAGGAATTTTAATTGGAAATTTAGTATCTTTATTAACTGGTGGTGTATTTATTATACCATGGTTGTGGATAATTGGCGGCGTTGTTTTATGCTTTTTTGTCGGCCTTTTTTCAGGATTAATACCCGCGATTAAAGCTTCAAAACTCGATCCGATTATTTCTCTCAGATATGAATAAGTTGTTTCAGTTTTTTTTTATATATTAGCCCTATGATAAAAGACTTCGTTTTAGAAAAAACTGTTAAAACCCCTTACGTTAATTGCGACAGTAAGTCTGGCGTTATAAAAATTATTGGACGTTCGATTCCTGAAAACCCTGAAGAGTTTTATCTTTCAATTTTTGACTGGATTGATAAATATTTTGAAAATCCTCAAAAAGAAACTACGGTTAATGTTCAGCTTGAGTATATTAATAGTGGTTCGTCGAAATTTATCATGGAATTATTCCAACGGCTTCAGGATTATCACGATAAAGGTTTTTTATCAAAAATTAATTGGTATTACGAAGAAGACGATGAAGCTGTTCTGGAATTAGGTAAGCATTATCAATCGATGATTAATATCCCGTTTAAGCTTATAGAGATTTATTAGAAATTTTTATATAAATAAAAAACCCTAAATTCTGATTTTAGGGTTTTTTTGTTTTATACAGATTAAAAGAGTTTCTCAGCTAAATCAACTACCCTGCACGAATAACCCCACTCATTGTCGTACCACGAAATTATTTTTACCGTTTTACCAATAACCATGGTTCCAAGAGCATCGAAAATTGATGAATGTGGATTATGGATAATATCAACAGAAACGATAGGATCTTCAGTATATTCAAGTATTCCTTTCATAGGACCTTCGGCGGCCTGTTTCATTGCTGCATTTATTTCTTCAATGGTTACTTCTTTTTTCAGGTTTGCTACAAGGTCAATCATTGAGCCGGTTGGAGTAGGAACACGAACAGCTATGCCGTCGAGTTTTCCTTTAAGTTCAGGTATTATTTTACCTACTGCTGAGGCGGCACCGGTTGTTGTTGGAATTTGTGAAACAGCTGCAGAACGTGCCCTGCGCAAATCAGAATGCGGAGCATCGAGAATCATCTGATCGTTGGTATAAGAATGAATGGTTGTCATAAAACCGTTTTCAATACCGAATTTATCGTTAAGAACCTTAACAACAGGGGCAAGGCAATTGGTTGTACACGATGCATTTGAAACGCATTGGTCTTCTTTGCGTAGTTTTTCATCATTTACACCAAGCACAATCATGTTATCGATTTGATCTTTGGCAGGTACTGTAAGAATAACCTTTTTAGCTCCATTTTTTATATGATCGCCATAACCTCCTTTTTCACTTTCTTTTTTCCTGAAAATACCTGTTGATTCTATTACAAGATCGGGAGTTATTTTCCAGGGTATTTTTGAAGGGCTTCGTTCTGCACTTACAGGGATTTTTTGCCCGTTAACAATAATACTATCGTTATCGAAAGTAACTGTACCGTTAAATCTTCCCTGTGTTGAATCGTATTTAAGTAAATGAGCAAGTGTTTTGGTATCAGTTAAATCATTTATGCCAACGATTTCAATGTTTTCGCGTTCTAAAGCAATTTTGAAAACATTTCGGCCTATTCTGCCAAAACCATTAATTGCAATTTTTATTTTTGACATAATATTATTATTTGTTAGGTGAATAAAATTATTTAAAACAAAATTAGGTATAAATCATAAATTCTTCAAGTAATTAAGCTGAATTACTCTATATGTTTTATAACTTGTACTTACCAGGGTTATTTTATCTTTAAATTACATCCAGTTAAGCAAGTTGATTTTTTTCTTATGTCGCCTAAGATAGTCGGGAGAGATTTGCTGGGCATTTGTAATTTTACCTATCCGGTAACAAACAAATAATGTGAAGAAATATTGTTGATTATCGTCAACAGCCATAATATCGAGATTTTTTAAATAAGCCTGTAATAAAATACCTGCTTCAATAGCGTGGACAGTAGTTTCTTTTTGACTAAACTCAAAATTAAAACCTGTTTTAAAAAATAAGCCTGGAATAAGTTTAATTTCATCAAATCCTTTAAAGAATGATGATTTCCCATTAATATCATCCGATGTATGTATTGTCGGGTTAAATTTTTCTTCTTTTATTGTATAAGTACTGTCGTTTAACCGGTAAAGTATTTCGTAATAAATAGGTTTCTGTATAACAACGGATGGGCCAACAGAATAGAAATAACGAACAGCTACTGCTCCTGCGTCTGGTTTCCTGAATAATTCGTTTTGTTTTCCGTACCCGAAACGTAAATCAAAGATGTTGTTTTGCTTTCCAAAAACAAACGATTCTGAAGAAAAAATTGATGAATTCGATGAGGATATTTCTTTAGAATGTTTTATAATTGAGAAATCCAGTTCGTAAATTCGTTTTTCAAAAACATTTATTCGGCTGCCATACCTGTAACCCAATCCCCATCCATTCGAATTTAAATTTAGGGCTATTGTTTTTTCGTTTCGGTAAAAGATTTTTGGCATATCTTCAGGCAAATTCTGAGATAATCCAAATAGCGATTGAATAAAAAAAAGTACAAAAAAAAATGTAAATTTTTGCATAAAATAAAATCCGTCTCAAATGTAAAGTTAATTCATTTGAGACAGATAAATGTAAGTACCCGGATTATAAATATTTTAAAAACAGGAGTATTTACTAAACATTACTGGTTTGTTCGGTTTTTGCCTGGCTATAAGCCGGACAATCTTTAGTTTTACATGAACTCATTACCGATAATACAAATAATGCCAACAACATTGCAATTGCTATTCTTTTCATATTTAACAAATTAAGATGATTATTTATTCTCATTTTCATTCTTGATCCATTCTCAAAGCTACTAAAAAAACAATTATTGGAAAACAATATTTAAATTTATTTAAAATATGAATTGTTTTATTTTAATTGTTCAATCACTTTATCTATACATTAATTGGAATTGTTTGTTTCCAAAATTTGACGAACTTTAGTTTTGTTTACATAAAAACAGGATTTGCTTAGTTCAAGTTTCAAATTTTAACTAAAGATAATATATTAAGTTGCTAAAATCAATTTTCAAATTATTAAAGCTTATTAATTATGAATGAAGTGAGAATACAAATGAAAATGCACCTTCTGGTACAATTTACCAAAAGGTGCAAATACATGTATATTTTAAACTAATTTAAAACAGGCAACCTTCCCGGGGTATAAGGTGCTTTTGCTTGTTCCAGTTTTGTTTCAAGATTTTTTATGTCAACTAACGCAATTTTTTCGAGTTGTTTAACCAGTGAAGGGAGTTCTTCGTTAATTATTTCATAGGCTTTTTTACTTGTATTTGTAATTGCTGATGTTGTATTTATTTGTGCTTCGATAATATAATACAGTCTTTGACTTAAAGGTACCTGCTGAGGCGGGATTTCCTCGTCGCTTGCTTTTGCTGATAAACCTTCAAAATTGAATAGTATATTGTTAAGTTCTTTTTCAATCTTAACAGCTTCGCTCATTAAGTCGTTGCCTGCTTCAGGAGTATTTACAATAGCCTGTTTCAGGTAGGCCATTTTTTCTATTAATTCTTTGTTAAAATCAATAGTTCCTGCCATAACTCTTGTTGTTTCGGCTACTTTTCTCTGGAATTCAACCATTTCTTTTCTGTCAGGGGCAGGTAAAGATGTGTTGTTTATTGATTTTGCTTCAAACTCTTTAGCAGGAACCAATTCTTTAAATTCACCCTTTGAATACATGCCTAATGAAACATTGTATTTCCCGGGCATTACCATCCAAAAGCCTCTGTCCTCTTTTATAGGATTGAATTTTTTATCATTTAATTGAAGGGTAAAAGTATTGGAATATTGTAAATCCCAGGTTATTCGATTAACTCCTTTTGATGCTGATTTTGTAAGTTTTCGAATAACATTGCCCTGCTCATCTGTAATTGTAAAAATTAAATAGGGTGCAATTTCTTTAGCTTCGTCTTCTAATTCTTTCCACGTGGGTTGCGGAATAGGTTTCCCTTCTTTAAAAAGTTCTTTTTCCTTTTCCTGTCGCACCTCTTTTTGAGTTTTGGGAACATCTTTCAGGTAATAAGTAAATGTTGCCCCGTATGGAGGGTTTTCTCCAAGATATTCAGTAGCTCCCTGCCCGTATTTATTGCTTTTTTGGATATACATCAATGCATCTTTTATCGGGAAAATAGATGCTTCTTTTTCGTTTAGCGAAGGATTAATTTCTCTCAATGGAGAGTAATCATCAAGTATATAAAATCCTCGTCCGAATGTTGCAATTACAAGGTCTGTTTCGCGTTGTTGAATAGTCATATCTTTAACCGCGTTAGCAGGTAACCCGTTTTTAAGCTGAACCCAGTTATTTCCTCCATTATACGAATAATAAGCCCCAAATTCAGTTCCGGCAAAGAGTAAATCTTTATCAATAAAATCCTGTTCCAAAGTATGAACAGTACCATTCTCGGGTAATCCTTTAGTTATTGAAATCCATGTTTTACCTTTATCGGAGCTTTTTAAAATGTAAGGTTTGAAATCGTCGCGCAAGATATTGTCGAACGAAGCATAAACTACATTTTCGTCGAATCGGGAAGCGTAAATATCGCTAACATACGTGTTTGCAGGAATACCCGGGAATGAGCTGATTTTACGCCAGTTTTTTCCGCCATCTTCGGTAACTGAAATAACTCCATCATCAGTGCCTGCATAAATTAATCCTTCTTTAGCCGGTGATTCGTCAAGCGAAATAATGATACCGTAAAGTGATGTTGAAACATCTTTGGCAACAGCATCAATACTCCAGAATTTGCCCATGACGGGCCAGGTGTTCCTGTCTATATTTGCAGTTAGGTCGTCGCTTATTTTTTGCCAGGTGTTGCCTCTGTCATCACTTTTAAAAACAACATTCGCGGCCATATATAACCTCGTGTTTTTATGAGGGCTAATAATGAAAGGGGTATTCCAGTTCCATTTATAGGTTAATTCTCCTTTTTCGGGTGTAGGCTTAATATAAACTGTTTCATGGCTTTTTTTATCGAAACGATAAACATTACCATATTGGTATTCAGAATAAACAATATTAGGATCAAGCGGGTCGATACGTGTCCAGAAACCATCACCACCAATAGTAACAATCCATTCACCTTTAGTAACTCCATCGGAGCTGAAATTTCTTGATGGCCCCCCGAAACTGTTGTTATCCTGTGTTCCGCCAAAAACATTGTAAAATGGTGTTTCATTATCTAAAGCAACTCTGTAAAATTGAGTTACAGGCAAATTCTGAACATGCATGTAGTTTTTACCATTATCGTAAGTAATGTATATACCGCCATCGCCACCAATCATAAAATTATTTGTATTCGATGGGTTAATCCATAAGGCGTGATCATCAACATGTCTTTTATCTAAACCAAGGCTCTGCCATGTTTTACCGGCATCGAGAGTTACTCGTGATACTGTTTCAACAGAGAAAACTTTATCAACATTCACGGGGTCGCAGTAAATTTCATTATAATACTGGCCACTCGATGAGTAATCGCTCATTTTCTGCCACGATTCGCCACGGTCTGTAGATCTGAAAAATCCGCCTGCAGAGTTTGCAGCTTCAATAATTGCATAAACTATATCAGGATTTACCGGCGAAACAGCTATACCAATACCACCCATATCTTCTTTAGGTAGTCCGGACTCAAGTTTTCTCCATGTTTTACCGGCATCAGTAGATTTATGAATAGCCGATTCAGGGCCTCCGCCAATTTTAGTATGAACATGTCGTCGTCGTTGTTCTGATGTTGCATATAAAATATCAGGATTTCGTGGATCAAACACGATATTGTTGATCCCTGTATTTTCGCTAATGTTAAGTACTTTAGTCCATGTATTGCCTCCATCGGTAGTTTTATAAAGGCCCCTTTCGCCACCAGTTCCCCAGGCTGAACCCTCGGCTGCAACATAAACCACATCGGAGTTTCGTGGATCAATTGCTATCATACCTATTTGGCGTGATTCTTTTAAACCCATGTTTTTCCATGATTTGCCACCATCAACGGTTTTATAAACACCATTTCCATAACCCAATGCTCTTTGATGATTATTTTCGCCTGTACCGGCCCAAACAATATTCGGGTTATTAGAATCCATTGCCAGACAACCAATTGAGTATGTCCCATAATCGTCGAATATAGGTTCAAAGGTAATCCCGTTATTTGTTGTTTTCCAGATATGCCCGGAAGCAACTGCAACATAATATTCAAATGGATTGCCAGGATTTACAGCAAAATCGGCAATTCTTCCCGATGTAAAAGCAGGGCCTATATTTCGGAATTTTAAACCGCTTAATAGTTCTGATTTAATAACTGGTTCTTCTTTTTTTGGTTCATCTTTTGCAAAAAGAGCAGTACACGCAAAAATAAAAACCATAAATAAAACGATTGAAAATTTTGAATATAAGTTCAATCTTCTTTGGTAATTCCATTTCATATAAATTATTTTTAGTTAAAAATTTTAGGAGCTGGTAACAAATTTAAAACATAGAATTTTAAACTTCAATTTTTAAAATTCTATAACAGCACTTTGACTGAATAATTAGTGATAAGTTTAAAAAAAATAAAAAAATCCTTTAGTTGCTACTAAAGGATTTTTATGTAATTCTAATGATGTTTTATTTTGGCAGCCTGTATTTATAATCAACAGAGAATTTGCCTTTAGAAATTGAAGCTAATTTCCCCTTTAAAAGTCTTTTTGTTAACGGACTTACTTTATCGGTATATAAGATACCATCGGTATGATCGTATTCGTGTTGAATAACCCTGGCAGCTACTCCTTCGTACCATTCATCATGATGATTAAAATTTTCGTCATAATATTCAATTCTTATTTTAGATGGCCTGCTAACTTCTTCTCTTAAATTGGGGATACTTAAACATCCTTCAGCCAGCGAGACGGTTTCGATTGATTTATCAATAATCTTGGCATTAATAAAGACTTTTTTAAAGTTTTTCAGTGAAGGTTCATCTTCTTCAAGAGGTTCTCCATCAATTACAAAAAGACGAATAGATTTACCAACCTGGGGGGCTGCTAAACCCAAACCATCTGACTGATACATGGTTTCCCACATATCTTTTATAAATTCATTTAAACCCGGATAATCTTTATCAATTTCTTGTGCCACTTTTCTTAATATTGGCGATCCGTAAATAACAATTGGATAAATCATTTTTATTTTAAATTTTTTCGTTGTAAATAAGATTGCAAAATTATTGTTGCACTAATTTTATCAATCAATTCTTTATTTTGCCTGTCTTTCTTTTTTAATCCCGCATCAATAACTGTTTGTTGTGCCATTTTCGATGTGAATCGTTCATCAACCAATTCAACAGGTATCTCGGGATATGTTTGAACCAGTTTTTTAACAAACGGGTTTACAAATTTAACAGCCTGGGATGGCTGATTGTTCATTTGCATTGGGTATCCAACCAATATTTTTTCAACTTTTTCTGCGCGTAAATAATTGGATAAATAATCCCAGATATCTTTTACATGAACAGTGTCTAATGAGTTGGCAATAATTTGAAGCGGGTCTGTAACTGCTAAGCCCACTCTTTTCTGTCCATAATCAATTGCTAAAACCCTGCCCAAAATAGTAAGTTTTAATTAAGTGGCAAAGGTAATTATTTTTATAAAATCATTTTAGCCCATTAAAGGATAATCTTTATTTATAATTTGATTCATTTTTAATAACTTGCATAATTGTCCTGTTTTTTTGAAAGTATGTATTGTTATTCATCTGTTTGGAAATTTAAAATGAAATGATTTTTTAATATTTTTTACCGGAGTTAGGCTGTATAACATAATTGAATGATTATATTTTAATTATTTTTGAACCTTCTTTTTACAATAAAAATTGAAAATAGTATGGCAAAAGAAATAAAATTTAGTTTAGTATATCGCGATATGTGGCAATCTTCAGGGAAATACGTTCCCCGGGTTGATCAGCTTAAAGAGATTGCACCTGTTATTATTGATATGGGCTGTTTTTCCAGGATTGAAACTAACGGGGGAGCCTTTGAACAAGTAAATCTTTTATATGGTGAAAACCCGAATACGGCCGTTCGTGAATGGACAAAACCTTTTAACGATGCAGGAATTCAAACCCACATGCTCGAAAGAGCGTTGAACGGAATACGTATGTATCCTGTTCCGGCTGATGTCCGCCGGTTGATGTATAAAGTAAAAAAAGCACAGGGAGTTGACATTGCCCGTTCTTTTTGTGGATTAAACGATCACCGGAATCTCGAGTTGTCGATTAAATATGCTAAGGAGGCAGGAATGATTTCACAGGCTACACTGAGTATAACTCATTCGGCCATTCATACTGTTGAATACTACATGGGTGTTGTTGATAAGGCTGTTGAATACGGAACAGATGAAATCTGTTTAAAAGATATGGCTGGTGTTGGGCGCCCTGCAACATTGGGAAGACTTGTGACTGAAATAAAAAAGAAATACCCACATTTAATTGTTCAATATCACGGACATTCCGGACCCGGGTTTTCTGTTGCATCAACCTTAGAGTGTGCACGTGCCGGTGCCGATTATATTGATGTAGCTATGGAGCCACTTTCCTGGGGAATGGTTCATCCCGATGTTATTACTATTCAGGAAATGCTTAAAGACGCAGGTTTTAAAGTGCCAGAAATAAACATGAAAGCTTACATGAAAGCCCGTGCACTAACCCAGGATTTTATGGATGATTTTTTGGGTTATTTTATTGATCCCAAGAACCGATACACATCATCATTGCTGGTACAATCGGGTTTACCCGGCGGAATGATGGGTAGCATGATGGCTGACCTGAAAGGTGTTCACAGGGGAGTAAATCAGATGATTGAATCACAAGGTAAAAAGGCCTTAACAGAAGATGATTTATTGGTAAAATTATTCGATGAGGTAATTGATATCTGGCCAAGATTGGGGAACCCTCCACTTGTTACCCCCTTTAGCCAGTACGTGAAAAATATTGCATTAATCAATGTAATGCAGGAAATTCAGGGAAAAGGAAAATTTGAGATGATAGACAACAATTCGTGGGATATGATTCTGGGTAAAGCTGGTAAATTGCCTGGTACATTAGACCCCGAGATTGTTAAACTGGCAGAGAAACTGGGTAAAGAGTTTTATACAGGTGTTCCTCAAGATGCTTACCCTGATGAGCTGGATAAATTCAGGAAAGAAATGATTGAAAATGGATGGGACCCTGGACAGGACGACGAAGAACTGTTTGAGTTTGCCATGCACGATCGCCAGTATCGTGATTATAAATCAGGGCTTGCTAAAAAACGTTTCCAGGAAGAACTGCAAAAAGTAAAAGGTGATTCGAAAACGACTCCGGGAAAACCTGCTAAAAAGGTCGAAGCGGGTAAAAAAGATATTGTTGCTCCATACATGGGTAAGATTTTTTATAATTTAAATTATTTTATTGAAGAAAAAGCCATTGAATTGGGCAATATGGTGAAGAAAGGAGAACGTATTTGTTATATTGAAAGTAATTATACCTATGATGAAATTATTTCAGAATTTGATGGCGAAGTAGATGAAATCTTCTTTAATCATGGTGACAATGTTTCAAAAGGCGATATAATAGTGAGATTAAAATAGAGAAAAAAGAAAAGCGCTCAGAAACGGGCGCTTTTACTTTTAAAAATAATTAACTTCAAATTTCAATTTAAAAAGAATAAAAACAAAATTATACCTGGTATTTTCTTAAAATCTGATCTGAGCTGTTTAAAAGAATATCAACATATTGAGATCTTTTGTAAACATATGGATCGTTGGTGTTTTTTCTCGACAGCTTGCCTCTGAAATCATTAATAGAAGTATATTCTTTTTTATCCATCCACGATTGAATGTCGTTCAGGATTTTGGTTATTTGCCCAAATTTATTTTTATATAGCGTGCTAACAACCTGAACTGTTGTAGCCCCGGCAAGAAGCATTTTTATGGCATCATCGCCATCGAAAATACCTGAAGCACTCGAAATGTCTGCTTTTATATTCCCATACAATAATCCTGCATATCGTAAAGAATTTCGGTAATCGCCTTTATTGCTCAGGTTAAATGGGAAAATATGTTTCTCCGAGTCGATGTCGATTTCGGGCTCGAAAAACCTGTTAAATAAAACCAAACCATCAATATTGAGTTTATCAATCTCCGAAATGAAGTTTAAAGGATTGCTGTATGCATTACTTAATTTAACCGCTACAGGTATTTTCAACGCTTTCTTAATTGCTTTAACTACTTCGAGCTGGTTATGTTCGTATTCGCTTCCTTTTAACTCAAAATTCTTAGGAATGGTATATAAATTTATTTCCAGTGCATCAACACCTGTTTCTTCAATCAATTTGGCATATTCAATCCATGATTCAATATAAATTGCGTTTAAACTTGCAATGATTGGAACAGATGAGCTTCTTTTTATTTTTTTGAGTTGAACGAGATATTCTTTAGGGCCGGCATGTTCAATGTTTGGAAAAAGGCGAACCATTTCAGCATGCCTGTCATCATACAAATGCATATCGTCATCCATTTGAGCAGACTCCAGGTTAATTTGTTCCTCAAACAGCGACTTATATACAATGGCACCTATCCCGGCATCTTCCATTGCCTTAACATTGTCTATATGTAATGCAAGATTTGACGATCCCGCGATGACAGGATTTTTTAGTTTTAATCCCATGTAGGTTGTTGATAAATCTGCCATATTATTCAGGTTTTAAAGTTGGTTTCTTAATCTAAAACAACATTCTTTTAAATTAGTTCACAGGTTGTTTAATTTTTTTGTCGAATAACTATTCAATATTTAAACAGGGGGAAAGAAGGTAAAAAGGTATAATGGAAAAAATGACTTTTCTGTATCTTTTATCTTGTATCCCAGCCTTCGTGAATCCTGAATCCTGAATCCTGAAAACCTGATATCTGTCACATGCTGATAATTCTTTTTTTGTAAGTTTGCAACTACAAATAAATATCAAAATTTAAATTACGATTCATTATGCTAAACACGATATTCAACCACAAATCGATACGTAAATTCAAAAACATTTCCATATCAGAAAACGATTTGCATGAAATTCTGGAAGCGGGAACACGGGCTTCAACAACAGGAAATATGCAGATATATTCTATAATTGTTACCCGCGACGAGGAGATGAAGAAAAAATTGGCTCCAACCCATTTTAACCAGCCAATGGCTACTCAGGCACCTGTGTTATTAACATTTTGTGCCGATATCAACCGGTTTAACAAATGGTGTAAATCCCGTAATGCCGAGCCGGGTTATGATAATTTTCTTTGGTTTACCAATGCTGTTATTGATGCAATGCTTGTTGCCCAGAACTGCTGCATTGCGGCCGAGGATAAAGGACTGGGAATATGTTATCTAGGAACAACCACTTATACTGCCGATAAAATAATAGAAATATTGAATTTACCTAAAGGAGTAGTTCCAATTACGACTGTTGTTATGGGTTATCCCGATGAAAACCCGGGGTTAACCGATCGCTTACTTCTCGAAGGAGTTGTACATTACGAAACCTATAAAGATTATTCTCCCGAAGATATTGACCGCATTTATGCAGAAAAAGAAGCGCTCGATTCTACCCAAAAACTATTAATCGAAAATAATAAAGAATCATTGGCTCAGGTATTTACAGATAATCGGTACAAAAAAGCAGATAACCTGCATTTTTCAAAAGTATTTTTTAAAGTATTGCAAGAGCAGGGATTTTTTAATCAGTAAGCTGATAAGAACTAAAGCCGGAGGTTGGCGGCTAAAAGCTATTCTTATTTACAATATTTCATAAATTTATCTGTTAACTCATTATATTTGTTTTCAGATAACTCTTGCTTGAAACATTCATTTTACATAGTATTTCTTCTTGTCTTTTTTTTGTGCAATCAGTTGATTTTTGCTCAGGAAAAGCAATTCGTATTAGATATTACTACCGTTACTCAATCTAATACAGAATCTGAAACTTTAATAAAAAAGTATTCTGCTTTTCAGGGTGACAGTACCCAGGTTTTAAATCGGTTAACTGAATTGATTTCTGATTTTCAAAATAACGGGTATATTTCTGCAAGTATCGATTCTGTCCTTTTTGATTCAACGTTTGTAAATGTTCAGGTATTTACAGGTAAACACTATTCATGGGGTAAATTAAATATCGCGGGAATAGAACCTGATTTGGTTCACAGTTTAAAAATTAATCCCGGTAATTTTCAGAACCAGCCAATCCGTTTAAACGAGGTAAACCAGATGAAAGAGAAAATTATTTCTTATTACGAGAACAAAGGTTTCCCTTTTATAAAGGTGTTAATAAATTCAACGCTGGTTAACGATAGTACGTTTGCGGCTAAACTGGATATTGACAAGGGGAAACATTATTTAATTGATACCATTTTAATAAAAGGTGATACCAAGTTTTCAAGAAATTATTTATATCATTCATTAGATATAAAACCCGGCGATGAATTTTCGCAGAAGAAAATATCGACGATTGAAACAAAATTCAAAGATATTTCATTTATAAGCCAGGTAAAACCTGCCGAACTAGAATTCAGAGATTCAGGAGTGGATTTATATTTTTATTTAAAGAATAAAAAAGCAAACCAGTTTAACGGAATTATAGGGTTTTTGCCAAACTCAGGAGGTTCCACGAATAATAGCTCTGGTAAACTATTAATTACAGGCGAGTTGAACCTGTATTTAATCAATTCGTTCAGAAAAGGAGAGGAGTTTGCAATAAATTGGGAAAAAACAGAAACATCAACCCAGAAATTAAGTGTCGGGTTTAAATACCCTTACTTGTTTAAACTACCTGTTGGTATTGATACAGATTTTGAGTTGTATAAGAAAGACTCCACCTTTCTTTCGTTAAACTGGAATACAGGAATTCTTTTTATTCTATCACCAAATAACTACGCGAAAGTGTATTATAAATACAAAAGCTCGACATTGCTTGGCGATAAATTGCAACAAGTATCAACCAATATGGCCGATGTTGAATCGAATACGTATGGTGTTTCTTTGTTCTACAGGCAACTCGATAATAAATTGAATCCTCGTCGCGGGGTTGATTTTACTATTTTTGGCGGTATTGGAACAAAATTAATTCAGAATTATAATTCTATGCCTGATTCAGTAAATTTTTCCATTGACAATAATTTACTTGAGTCTGAAGCAGGATTAAATGTTGATATTTATTTTCCAATCTATAAAAATTTTGTTTTTCACTTTGGAAATGTAAGCCGATACCTTAATCAATATGCCGATAGCGATAAGGAAGCCTTTGTTTTTGAAAATGAAATGTATCGTTTTGGCGGGGCTAAAACACTTCGCGGATTCGATGAAAATGCTTTTGTTGCTTCAATCTATTCTGTTCAGAATGTGGAAATACGATACTTATTTGAAGAGAATTCAGCTTTTTATTTATTTTGGAATGGAGCTTATTATTACAAAAAATTAATTGAGAAAACCATTGAAGATTTTCCCCAGGGGTTTGGAGCAGGAATAAATTTTGAAACCAAGGCAGGTATTTTTTCTTTAAGTTATGCTTTAGGCCAACAGTTCGATAATCCTGTTGAAATAAAGGCCGCTAAAATCCACTTTGGATATATTAGTAGGTTTTAAAAAAATGTAGTTGACAGATTTTATTTTAAAAAATGGAAAAAGTTTTTTAAATTAATAAATAAATAGATTAACCACTTATACCGCTTGTTAGCGTTTCGGTTTTATAATTTATCTGTCAATTCTTGAAACATTTGTTTTGCTTTGTTCTTTTTAATTTCGGGAGATTCTTTTTGTAGATATTCAAGTCCTACGAATGAATTACCTTGTTTTCTATTTTGTCTTGGTTCAATACTTTCTATAAGAATCGCCTCCAAAATATCACCTAAATTTTGAATTGTAAATTCTTTAAACTTAACATTTAAATTAAGTTTTGCGTCTTCGGTTACTGGATAAAAGCCAAACCAACTAAATCTATCCCAACGTCCAGCAAGTCTGTCTGTTGTATGGTCTTTTAGTCTTTTCCCAAGTGGTTGTTCAATTGCTTGTCCAACATAAATTGTTTCTCTACTGTCGTGCAATAAATAAATACCGATTTGGTCTTTAAAGTTTACTTCTGTTGCTCCGATTTGTTGAATACCAAGCAAGTCAGGTCTTGATGATTTCCAATCAACAAGATTTCTGTTCCAATAAATTCCGAAAGCATTGATGATTTTGTGATTGTCTTTCGTTACAATTTTGTCATCTACAATTTCGGGTTCGCTATCATCATTTGCATTCTCGTCTGTTTGAATCAAAAACTTGCGTAAAATGTAATAGCCTTTGTCTGTTTTTGCAAAAATTGAATTTTCTTTCTTTGTGTTAATATCGGTTGTCAAGTTTGCACTTACAGTGTCCTGCGGAGTTGCTCCTAATGATTTTCTGTAACCTCTTTCGGCAATTAGTTCGGCAATTTCAGTATAATGAAGTTGCTTTTTCTCTTCGTTTAATACTTTTTCAATTGCTTCTTTCCATTTTAATTCTGCCATATTTTCTATATGTTATTTTTATTCGTAATGTGTCTTTTTAAACTGAACGCTAACTTATACTACTTATAACTCATAACTATTCAGTAACTTTATACAACGAGTTTGCCTGTGCCGTGGCAGTTATAATCATATCGTTAATACAAACATGCTCGGGGCGTGTTAAAACATATAAAATTGCATCGGCAATATCTTCGCCGATTAACGGATTAAATCCTTTATATACTTTTTCGGCCCGTTCTTTGTCGCCTTTAAATCTCACTAACGAAAATTCGGTTTCAACCATTCCCGGGTTTATAGCTGTTACTTTAATCTTATGTTTCAGCATATCAATGCGCATTCCTTTTGTTATTGCATCTACAGCGTGTTTTGTGCCACAATAAACATTCCCGAATTCATACACTTCTTTTCCGGCTGTAGAACCAATATTTATGATATGTCCATGATTTTTTTCAACCATTATCGCGGAAACTTTTTTTGTCATGTACAATAATCCTTTTACATTGGTATCAATCATCCGCTCCCAATCGTCAACAGTTCCGTCGTGGAGATGCTCTAATCCAACTGCAAGCCCTGCATTGTTTACCAATACATCAATGTCTTTCCAGTCTTTAGGTAAAGCATCTATTGCCTTAAAAACCTGTTCTTTATCTCTTACATCGAAATGCAAAATATGAACTCTCCCGGATGGTTTTTCTTTAATCTCTTTTTTAAGTTCATCGAGCAGTTCAATTCTGCGGCCGGTAATAATTATATCAAAATTATTTTGTGCAAGCTTTAAAGCTGTTGCTCTTCCTATTCCTGATGTTGCCCCGGTTATTAATGCTATTCGGTTCATTTTTTTTATTTTAGATATTTCAAACTTTATTTGTTTTTAAGTGTTTTTCAAACCATAAAAATAATAAAATTAAGAAAACAAAATATTTATTATTTATCTGGATTCAATAAAAGGATTATTATTACTCATGTTCATGATATAATTTCATTGTTAAAAGAGTTAAAAAAAACAGAATAAATGCTGTTATGATTTTTTTGTTCTTTATATTTGTTGAGTCTTTAACCCCTAATAATTAATAAAAGTTTTTAGCAATGGAAGTTACAGTAAAAACAGCTGAACAATTGGGATTATTGCCCGAAGAATTTAATAAAATTAAAGAAATTTTGGGTCGTACGCCAAACTTTACAGAACTAAGTGTTTACTCTGTAATGTGGTCGGAACATGCATCGTATAAAAACTCGATAAAATGGTTAAAGACTTTACCTCGCCAGGGAAAACAATTATTGGCTGAACCGGGAAAAGAAAATGCAGGTTTGGTTGATATAGGCGATGGATTAGCGTGTGCATTTAAAATAGAATCGCACAATCACCCATCTGCAGTTGAACCATACCAGGGAGCTGCAACCGGGGTAGGAGGTATAAATCGTGATATTTTTACAATGGGTGCCCGGCCTGTAGCTCAGCTTAACTCGTTGCGCTTTGGCGATTTAAATTTACAACGTACAAAATGGCATTTGAAAGGAGTTGTTAAAGGTATTGGCGATTATGGAAATGCATTTGGAATACCTGTTCTGGGTGGCGAAGTATATTTTGATAAATGTTACAATACAAATCCATTGGTAAATGCAATGTCTGTTGGAATCATGAAAAAAGATGAAATGATTTCGGCAATAGCTAAAGGTGTTGGAAACCCTGTTTATATTGTTGGTTCATCTACCGGGAAAGATGGTATTCATGGCGCAACGTTTGCATCGGCCGATTTAAACGAGAATTCTGCCGATGATTTGCCATCGGTTCAGGTTGGGGACCCGTTTATGGAGAAATTATTGCTCGAAGCTACTTTAGAATTAAATAAAACAGGTGCTGTTGTTGGTATGCAGGATATGGGTGCCGCGGGTATTATTTGCTCAACGTCCGAAATGTCGGAAAAAGGAAACCATGGAATGAAGGTTTATCTCGATAAAGTACCATTACGCCAACAGGAAATGCATCCCTGGGAAATACTTTTATCCGAATCGCAGGAACGAATGCTGGTTGTTGTTCACAAAGGGAAAGAAAAAATTGTTGAACAGATATTCGATAAGTGGGATTTGCATTGTGCTATCATAGGAGAAGTTATTAAGGAAGACAAGCTTTATTTTTACATGCACGATGAGTTGGTTGCCGAAGTACCTGCATCTACACTTGTTCTGGGTGGTGGCGCCCCGGTTTATGAGAGAGAATACAAAGAACCGGCTTATTTTAAAGAACTTCAGAAATTTAAAATTGATCAGGTTAAAGAACCCGCAAACTATAAAGAAACAGCCCTGAAATTACTTCAAAGTCCAAATATTGCTTCCAAAAAGTGGGTTGTTGAACAATACGATACCATGGTTGGTACAGGTAATATGAGTACCAATTTCCCATCAGATGCAGGCTTGTATAACATTAAAGGAACCGATAAAGCTATTGCAATGACTGTTGATTGCAATTCACGTTATGTAAAAGCCGATCCTGAAAAAGGTACATCAATTGCTGTTTCAGAAGCAGCAAGAAATATTGTTTGCTCAGGTGGTGTTCCTTTGGCAATTACCAATTGCCTGAACTTTGGAAATCCACCTAAGCAAACAATATATTGGCAGTTTGTACACGCGATTAAAGGAATGAGTCATGCCTGTAAAAAATTCAATACCCCTGTTACTGGCGGAAACGTGAGTTTTTATAATCAAATGTCGATAGGTGGTAAAGTTGAGCCTGTTTACCCGACTCCTACAATTGGAATGATTGGTATTGTTGAAAATAAGAACGACCAGATGACCATTGCATTTAAAAATAAAGGAGATATGATTTATCTTATCGGTAAATCCCGCGACGATATTAATTCCTCGGAATATTTAAATTATATTCATAATATAGATCAATCTCCGGCTCCTTATTTTGATTTGGATGAGGAATTCGAAGTACAGGAAGCTATTAAGGGATTAATTAAAAAGAACCTGGTTCTTTCCGCCCACGATGTTTCAGATGGAGGATTATTTACAACTCTTGTAGAGTCGGCTATAATTCGTGGTTTTGGTTTCGATGTTACTACAGATGCAGAGGTAAGACAAGATGCATTCTTGTTTGGCGAAGCTCAAAGCCGTGTTGTTGTTACCGTTTCTCCTTCAAATGAAGATCATTTTATCGATTTCATGATTGAACAAAAAGTTCCGTTTTCTGCTTTAGGCCATGTAACTAAAACAGAACTTAGAATAGATGATAATTCGTATGGATTTATTGCCGATATTAAAAAACTGTACGATAATGCACTTGAAAGTTATTTAAAACAAGATTAATAAAAAATCAGTGCTGATACCATATAAAAACCAAGCGAATGGGAAAAAAGAGCAGGTTGCTCAAATGTTCAATAATATAGCATACAGATATGATTTTTTAAATCATTTCCTTTCACTGGGTATCGATACTATTTGGCGGCGAAAAGCTATTAATTGCCTGAAAGATATTAATCCAAGGCGCATTCTCGATGTTGCATCAGGTACTGCTGACCTGGCTATTGAAGCACTTCGATTAAATCCCGACGAGATTATCGGGATTGATATTTCTGAAGAAATGTTAAGTATTGGGCAAAAGAAAATTGAACGCAAAGGATTACAACGTAAAATAACTCTTCAAAAAGGGGATTCAGAAAATCTCCAGTTTAATGACGATTCTTTCGATGCAATTACAGTTGCTTTTGGGGTTCGCAATTTCGAGAACCTGGAAAAAGGATTGTCCGAAATATTCAGGATTCTTAAACCTAATGGACGGCTGGTAATTCTTGAGTTTTCGAAACCACGAAAATTCCCGGTAAAACAGATTTATAATTTTTATTTTAAACAAATATTACCGTTTGTCGGGAAATTAATTTCAAAAGATAAATCGGCATATTCTTATTTACCTGAATCTGTTGATCTGTTTCCTGAAAATCAAAAGTTTATTTCTATATTGGAAAAATGCGGATTTGTAAATTGTATAAACAGGCAATTGACTTTTGGTGTTGCTTCAATTTATACTGGTGAAAAAAATAAAAGATAATCATTTTCAATAAGAATACTATATTTGTAAATAGTACGTTTTTAAGAATCAAACTATTAAAAAGTGAAAAGAACTCTGATATTTCTTATTTCTGCTTTATCCTTTCATTTGGCATTGGCTCAAAAAGAATTAATTGTAAATTACCAGGAAGTTGATCATAAAGTAATCCATTTTGGATTTACAGTCGGGTTTAATACAATGGATTTCGAGTTAATTCCAACGATGGTTTCGTCCGGGGCAGATACACTTATTCCTGAAATCAATAACCTTTCGCCCGGCTTTCACGTGGCTGTGGTTTCGAGTTTACGGTTAGGCGATAATTTAGATTTTCGTTTCTTGCCGGGTATTTCTCTTGGCCAGCGTAATATCCTGTTTTATAATAAAAATAATAATACAATTGAAAGGGAAATGAATATTGAATCTACATTTATAGATTTACCTTTTTTAATTAAATATAAAGCCGACAGGATAAAGAATTACAGGCCCTATATAATTGGCGGAGTTAATATTCGGAACGATATGGCCCGAAATAAAGAATTTAACGAAGATGAGGGTATATATATTAAATTAAAGCCTTTTGATATTTACTACGAAATTGGTTTCGGGCTCGATTTTTATCTTGCTTATTTTAAACTTTCAACCGAAATAAAATATTCAATTGGAACCAGGAATGTTGTTTCACCTGATGCTTCACAGGATTATCCTCAGTATGCAAATGCTGTTGATGAGTTAAATTCGCGTATGTTTATGTTTTCACTTCACTTTGAATAGAATGTTTTTCGCCTGAACTCGGAACAAACTATTCCTGCTGCAATAGAAATATTTAACGATTCCGATGTTGCTTTTCCATCCGAGAAATTAGGGATATATAGCTTTTTATTAACCAAAGGCTTTATATTGTCTGAAATACCATGCGATTCACTTCCCAGGATTATAAATCCTCTTTCAGTTAAATTTTCGGTATAAATATTTTCTCCTTCGAGGAAAGTTCCATATACCGGGAATCCATTTTTTTTATTGTATGTATCGATTAATTCTTCAAAACCTGTATAATGTACTTTTACTCTGCATATTGCTCCCATTGTCGATTGAACAACTTTTGGATTATATAAATCGACACTTTCAGGAGTACAGAAAATATTTTCAATACCAAACCAATCAGCAATACGAATAATTGTTCCCAGGTTCCCGGGATCGCTTATATTGTCTAAGAGAATACTTAATTTAGAATCAATGTTTTCTTTTTTATAATCATGTACTGGTTGTTCAGCTAATACAAATACTTTATTGGGTGTTGTTAATGAACTTATTGATTGCAACTCCTTTTCTGATATTTCGTCAATTTCAAATTTCTGCCCATGCAGTTTTTTCGAATGTTCGTCGAGCCAGATTTTAGTTGCAAAAAGTTGGGTAATTTGAATACTCGAATTCAGTAGTTCGTCAGCTAATTTTTCACCTTCGGCAAAAAAAATCCGTTGAATTTCACGGTATTTCTTTTTTTTTAAGGAATTAATGAATTTAATTTTATTTTTGCTAATCATTGAAATGAATTTTTTCGATACTGTTGTAAAGATAAATAAAATTAAAGCCTTGAAAAGTACCCGATTTACAAATTATTTTTCCCGGTATTGTTCTTTATCAATTTATTTATTGATTTTTACATTATTATTTTCGTGCAGTCCTGCCAGGCATGTACCCGAAGACAAGTATTTACTTGATAAATCAAAAATCAGAATTTCAAAATCCGACTTAAAAAAAGACGAATTAAAAATTTATATCAGGCAAAAACCAAATAAAAGAATTTTAGGATTACGGTTTCATCTTTGGTTATACAACATGTCAAACCCCAAAAAAGAAAAGGGAGTAAGCAATTGGTTACGCAGAATTGGTGAAGAACCTGTACTTTTCGATGAGTATCTTACTGAAAAATCAAATACCCAGCTAAATGCATTTTTAAATACAAAAGGTTATTATAACTCTACAGTTAAAGATTCAGTTATTTTTAACCGTAAAAAAGCTAAAGTATATTATTATATAAAACCTAATCAACCGTACAAAATAAAAAGTCTTAATTATTTAATTGAAGACGAAGGAATTAAGCCGATCGTGATGACTGATACACCAAATTCACTAATTAAAATCGGGGATAATTTCGATAGAGACATGTTGCAAGATGAACGTAAAAGAATAGAAACACTATTAAAACAAAAAGGATATTTTAATTTTGATAAACAATATGTTTATTTTCAGGCAGACAGTTCGTCACAGAACCTTACAGTTGATATTACGCTTGTTGTAAAACAATTTCAGCAAAAAGATACTTCAGAATTAAATAAAACATCGAATCATAAAAAATATTATATTAATAATGTTTATGTATATACAAATTTCGATCCGCGTAAGTCATTAATATACAAGCAGGATTATTTTAACAGTTTCGATACCACCTATTCGAATGGAATTTATTTTATAAAACAAGCAGGCGAAAGATCAAGCAATAAAGTAATTTTTCAATCCAATTTTTTAAAAGAAGTTAGTTTATATAGTTTAGATAATTCAAATAGCACTTTTCAACACCTCAATTCATTGAGATTATATAAACTTATTAATATTCAATTTAAAGAACTTTTTCCTTTAGCAAATGATAGTTTGGATGTTGGGTATCTTGATTGTACTATTCAATTAACCAGGTTTAATCTCCAATCATATACAGTTGAGTTTCAGGGTACAAACTCTTCGGGTAATTTGGGGGTAGGAGGGAATTTACTTTATCAGAATAAAAGTTTTTTTGGCGGGGCCGAAATTGTTGATTTCAAGCTGAATGGCTCAGTAGAAACTTTAAACGAGCAAATCCAGAGAATAAACAATACTATTGAATTGGGGGGTGATATCACGGTGAGTATTCCCAAATTTATTCTTCCTGTATTCCGCGCCGAAGAGTTTAGTAAAAAATATAAGCCCAAAACCCATATTTCTATTGGATATAATTACCAGGACAGGCCAGATTACAGGCGTACAATAGCTAATATAGCCTATGGGTATTCGTGGGATGGCAATAAATACAATAAACATATACTTCGGTTAATCGAACTAAATGCTGTTAAATTGCCTTATGTAACACAAGATTTTAAAGAATATATTGAAAAAACCCTGCTTTCATCAAGTTATGAAAATCACTTGGTTTCAGTAACAAATTATAGTTTTATTTTTAATAACCAGGATATTAAGAAAAATAAGGATTTTTATTATTTCAGGCTAAACTCAGAATTATCCGGGAATATACTTTCTGCAATAAGTGAAATTTCAAATTCAAAAACAAATAACGGTAGTTACGAGATATTTGGTTTACCTTATTCCCAGTTTGTTAAATTGGATTTTGATTTTCGTTACTACCAGATTCTGAATGAAACAAATAATTTCGTGTACCGTATTTTTGTAGGTGCCGGAATGCCATATGGAAACTCATCTGCAATACCTTTCGAAAAAAAATATTTCTCTGGTGGGGCAAATAGTATCAGGGCATGGAGTGTACGTTCTCTTGGCCCTGGTTCATATACCGGTGATACTATTTCTGACTATCCAAATCAAACGGCTGATATTAAACTTGAAGCAAATTTTGAATATCGGTTTAAATTGTTTTGGGTTCTCGAGGGAGCTTTATTTCTCGATGCAGGAAATATCTGGTCGATAAAAGAAGATAACCGCGAAGGGGCTTTCTTTAATAAAAACGAATTTTATAAAGAAATTGCAATTGGTTCCGGTTTAGGTTTTCGTTTCGATCTTTCATTTGTTATTCTTCGTTGTGATATAGGTATTAAATTAAGAGATCCTTCTCTCCCGTCAGATCAACGTTGGATTGTCGGAAACCGTGAGTTTGTGCGAAACGATCTTTCATTTAATATTGGTATCGGATATCCATTCTAGGTTTTATTAGAAATCTTCCATATACTCAATTTCAAAAAGTGCTTTTTATTTTATAAATTTGTAAAAAGAGTATTAAACACATAAATATTAAAGGTTATGACTTATAACAAGATTGTTGAATTACTGGGAAAAGATGCAGATTATCTGCTGAAACATAAATGCCAGACCGTTGATAAGAGTCAGTTACATTTACCAGGGCCTGATTTTATCGACAGGGTTGTATATCACTCAAACCGAACTCCACGGGTATTAAATAACCTGGAACAAATGTTAAATCATGGACGGTTAGCTGGTACCGGTTACCTGTCAATATTGCCTGTTGATCAGGGAATTGAACATACTGCAGGTGCGTCTTTTGCTCCAAATCCGGCATACTTTGATCCCGAAAACATTGTAAAACTTGCAATCGAAGGTGGTTGTAATGCTGTTGCTTCTACATTTGGAGTTTTAGCCTCTGTTTCCAGGAAATATGCCCACAAGATTCCATTTATGGTTAAAATAAATCATAATGAATTAATGACTTATCCAAATAAATATGATCAGATTTTATTTGGTACAGTAGAAGAAGCATGGAATCTGGGTGCAAAAGCTATTGGTGCAACAATTTATTTTGGCTCAGACGAGTCAAATCGTCAGATTTTAGAAGTTTCTGAAGCTTTCGAACGGGCACACGAGCTTGGAATGGTTACTGTTTTATGGTGCTATACCCGAAACGATGCATTTAAAAAAGATGGTGTCGATTATCATACTGCATCAGATTTATCAAGCCAGGCAAATCACCTTGGCGTTACAATTCAGGCTGATATTATCAAACAAAAGCTTCCAACAAATAATGGAGGTTTTAAAGCGATTCATTTTGCAAAAACAAATGAAAAGGTTTATACCCAACTAACAACAGATCACCCGATAGATTTAACCAGGTACCAGGTTATTAATAACTATATGGGACGCTCGGGCCTTATTAATTCTGGGGGCGAATCAAAAGGTGCGTCTGATTTAGCCGATGCAGTTGCTACAGCAGTTATTAATAAACGAGCAGGAGGGATGGGCCTAATTTCCGGACGTAAAGCGTTCCAACGCCCAATGAAAGATGGTGTTGAATTATTAAATGCCATACAGGATGTCTATCTTGCTAAAGAAATTGATATAGCATAAATTTTTAAACTAAATGTTTAACAGGGCTTTTGCCCTGTTTTTTGTTTCTTCTGCTTCTTAACTCCTTGATTTAGGATTAAATATGATATTAATATTAAAAAAATTAATCTCTTTATAAATGCTAAGTCGTAGATATAAAGAATATTTCTCTTTTACACGAAAAGAACGTAGGGGAATTATTATCCTTGTTACCATTGTACTAATAATCGTAATTACCCGGTATTTTCTTCTAAATCAATCAAAAACTGAATTAAATCTTGAAAATACAGATTTCGCGGCAAAAGTGAAATCGTTCGAAGAATCCTTGGTTTTAAAAGACGTAACACCAAAATACAAAGATTTTGAAAATCCAGGAGAACAAGCATGGAAAGTACCCGAGAAATTTTTCAATTTTGATCCGAATACTACTACAGATGAAGAATTTATTTCCTTAGGGTTTAGTCAGAATCAAGTGAAAACAATTTTAAATTACAGAAGCAGGGGCGGAAGATTCTATAAAAACAGTGATTTATTAAAGATTTATGGAATTCCACAGGAACAATACAATATTCTGGAGAAATATATTGCAATAAACAATAATCAAAAAAATGAAAAATACAATTCCGCTCAATATAAAAACGAAATGCAATTTCAAATTAAAAATATTGAAATAAACTCAGCATCCGATTCTGAATTAGTGTTTCTGAAAGGTATAGGTAAAACTTATGCAAATAAAATCTCCAAATACAGGAATCGTTTGGGTGGTTTTGTTAAAAAAGAACAATTGATGGAGATAACCGGAATGGATACTGCACGGTATAATCAGTTTATTAATCAAATAACTATTGATACATCATTAATTGTAAAGTTGAAAATTAATACAGTTGAATATAAAGAACTAATTAAACACCCCTATTTAAATAAATACCAGGTTCAGGCAATATTAAAATACAGGGAGTTAAATGGCAACTTTAATTTTACTGATGAATTAGTTGAAAACAATTTGATTCCGATTGATGTTTATTTAAAAATAAAACCCTATTTAGAATTATAATAAATATGTTTAAATATTTTTGACATTAGCTAAATTAAAGTGTATATTTATTTAGTACAAAAAAAACAATAAATCTGAATCGTAATATTCTCATTCTCAACATCAAGTAAAATAATATAAAATTTTTATTGATATTTTTTGAAAAGTGTGTTTTAAATTAATATTTTTGCGACTCTTAAAATTAAATTAAATATGATAGTAGTACCGTTAAAAGAAGGCGAAAACATCGAAAGAGCTTTAAAAAAGTTTAAAAGAAAATTTGAAAAAACTGGTGTTGTTAAGGAATTAAGAGAAAGACAAGCTTTTTCTAAACCATCCGTTCGAAAAAGAGAGCTTTTAAAGAAAGCAATCTATATTCAACAAATGCAACAAAAAGAAGAATAGTAAATATAGGGTGAGTACTTTATATCCTTTCCCGGATATTTAATTACTTTTAATTTCAAAATTACCCTATATGTATAAAGAACTTTTTCTAAAATATTTACAATTCGAAAAGCGATTTTCGATAAACACTGTAAAATCATACAACAATGATTTAAACCAATTTACAGAGTTTATCGAAAATTCTTTTAATGTATTTAAACCAGAAGATTCTGATGAGAAAATGATCAGGTCTTGGATTGTAAGTCTAATGGAAAAAGATTTTTCATCATTATCTGTAAATCGAAAAATTTCTACATTAAAAACTTTTTATAAGTTTTTACTTCGTGAAGGATATATCCAGATAAATCCTATGGATAAAGTTGTTTCTCCAAAAATCACGAAAAAAATCCCACTGTTCGTCGAGGAAAAGCAAATTGCCATTCTATTAGACGATTTTTCATTTGGCAATGATTTTTCAAGTATAAGAAACCGGACAATTATCGAAATGTTTTACAATACAGGGATAAGGTTATCTGAACTTATCGGAATTAAAAACAATGATGTTGATTTATATAACAATACTATAAAAGTTCTTGGAAAACGCCAGAAAGAAAGAATAATTCCAATTCATTCTTCTTTTGCAAAATCGCTTAAACAATATATTGAATTTAAAAATAAAGAATTTAATGTATTTGAAAATGAGTTTTTCTTTATCACAGATAAAGGAACCCAATTATATGAAAAATTTGTATACCGGGTTGTAAATAAATACTTAAAAATAGTAACTACTATTGAGAAAAAAAGTCCTCATATTTTAAGGCATACATTTGCAACTCACATGTTAAATCATGGAGCAAATTTAAATGCAATAAAAGAACTGCTTGGACATGCAAGTCTTTCAGCAACTCAGGTATATACGCACAATACGTTTGAAAAATTAAAAACTATTTATAAACAAGCTCACCCACGAGCATAAATAATGGAGGAATTACCATGGACATTAAAATTCATTCAGTTCATTTTGATGCTGACAAAAAATTAGTAGATTTTGTAAATAATAAAGTTAAAAAATTTGTTCAGGTTTATGATAACATTATCGAGGCTGAAGTTTTCTTACGTCTTGAAAAAGATCAAAGTGCAGAAAATAAAATTACCGAAATAAAACTACGTATTCCGGGTAATGATTTATTTGCAAAAAAGAAAACAAAATCGTTTGAAGAATCTACTGATAATGCGATAGATGCACTAATACGCCAATTAAAAAAATCGAAAGAGAAGCAACGAGGGATGTAATATAAAAAAAAACGTAAAATTCATTTGATTTTATTTGTGTTATAAATAAAAATTTATACATTTGCAAACCGATTTTGGAAGTATTTTCCAAAATCGGCGTTCTTTTATTGCCGATGTAGCTCAGTTGGCCAGAGCAGCTGATTTGTAATCAGCTGGTCGGGGGTTCGAATCCCTCCATCGGCTCGGAAATGTTATTGTTGGGGAGATACCTAAGTGGCCAACAGGGGCAGACTGTAAATCTGCTGGCGTACGCCTTCGTAGGTTCGAATCCTGCTCTCCCCACCAACATTTTGCGGGAGTAGCTCAGTTGGTAGAGCATTAGCCTTCCAAGCTAAGGGTCGCGGATTCGAGTTCCGTCTCCCGCTCTAATCCCTGCCGATGTAGCTCAGGGGTAGAGCACTTCCTTGGTAAGGAAGGGGTCATGGGTTCAATTCCCATCATTGGCTCAAATTTGAATGTTTTTAAAAGTGAATGTTATTATAAATTATCTAATTATCTAATATTTTGGAGTTATGGCTAAAGAAAAATTTGACAGGTCCAAACCACACGTAAACATTGGTACTATTGGACACGTAGACCATGGCAAAACTACTCTTACAGCTGCCATTACTATGGTTTTAGCTAAGAAAGGTTTGTCAGAAGTAAGAAGTTTTGATTCTATTGATAATGCCCCTGAAGAAAAAGAAAGAGGTATCACAATCAATACTGCACACATTGAATATCAAACAGCAAACAGACACTATGCTCACGTTGACTGTCCTGGACACGCTGACTATGTTAAAAACATGGTTACTGGTGCTGCTCAGATGGACGGTGCTATCATAGTAGTTGCTGCTACTGATGGCCCTATGCCACAAACACGCGAACACATCCTTTTAGCTCGTCAGGTAAACGTTCCCAGACTTGTTGTGTTCTTAAATAAAGTGGATATGGTTGACGATCCAGAACTTATCGAATTAGTCGAAATGGAAGTTCGTGAATTATTAAGTTTTTACAAATTTGACGGCGATAATGCTCCTGTTATTAAAGGTTCTGCTTTAGGTGCACTTAACGGTGAAGCTAAATGGGAAGACAAAGTAATGGAGTTAATGGACGCTGTTGATACTTATATTGAATTGCCTCCACGTGAACGTGAAAAACCATTCTTAATGCCTGTTGAAGATGTATTCTCAATTACCGGCCGTGGTACTGTTGCTACTGGTAGAATTGAAACAGGTGTTGTAAATACTGGCGACGAAGTTCAAATTATCGGTCTTGGTGCTGATAAAAAGAAATCAGTTTGTACAGGAGTTGAAATGTTCCGTAAAATCCTCGATACAGGTGAAGCTGGTGATAACGTGGGCCTTTTATTAAGAGGTGTTGATAAAGACGAAATCAGAAGAGGTATGGTTATTTGTAAACCAAATTCAATTACTCCTCATACAAAATTTAAAGCTGAAGTTTATATTTTGAAAAAAGAAGAAGGTGGACGTCATACCCCATTCCATAATAAATATCGTCCTCAGTTTTATATCAGAACTCTTGATGTAACAGGTGAAATTATGTTGCCAGAAGGAACTGAAATGGTTATGCCTGGTGATAACTTAACTATTATTGTTGAGCTAATTACTCCTGTTGCTGTTAACCAGGGATTACGTTTTGCTATCCGCGAAGGTGGTAGAACAGTTGGTGCTGGTCAGGTTACAGAAATTGTTGAATAAATCAGTATAAATAAAGATTCGTGAAATATTCGAATCTTTATTAAACACGGGTGTAGCTCAGCTGGTAGAGCAGTGGTCTCCAAAACCAAAGGTCGTGAGTTCGATCCTTACCACCCGTGCAAATTTTATTAAAGAACATGAAACTTAAAATCTATTTTCAAGAAGCATTTAACGAACTTATACATAAAGTTTCCTGGCCTACATGGTCAGAATTGCAGAATAGCGCAATTGTTGTTATGATTGCTTCCTTAATCATCGCATTAATTATTTTTGTGATGGATATTAGTTTTCAAAATTTAATGGACATAATTTACAGTTTATTCTATTAATCTAAGAAGAAACATGGCTGAAGTTGAAAAGAAGTGGTATGTTCTCCGGGCTATTGGTGGAAAAGAAAAAAAGGTGAAAGAGTATATCGAGAGCGAAATAGCCAGACTTAAATTACAAGATTATGTTTCTCAGGTATTAATTCCAACTGAAAAAGTGTACCAAATCAGAAATGGGAAAAAAATTAGCAAAGAAAGAAGTTTTTTCCCTGGTTACGTTCTGATAGAAGCCGCTTTAGTTGGAGAAATTCCACATATCCTGAAAAATATTACCAATGTAATTGGCTTCCTTGAGTCGGAAGGTGACAACCCAACTCCTTTGCGTCAGTCTGAAGTAAATCGTATATTAGGTAAAGTTGATGAACTAGCAGAAAGCGACGAAGAATTGAATGTTCCTTTTTTTGTTGGAGAAACTGTAAAAGTTATAGATGGTCCGTTTAATAGTTTCAATGGTGTTATTGAAGAAGTTAACGATGAAAAGAAAAAATTAAAAGTAATGGTTAAAATCTTTGGTAGAAAAACACCACTGGAATTAAGTTTTATGCAAGTCGAAAAAGAGTAAATTTTTAAGAACAAATTTAGATTATGGCAAAAGAAATTGCTGGTTTAATTAAATTGCAAATAAAAGGTGGTGCTGCAAACCCATCTCCACCAGTAGGTCCTGCATTAGGTTCCAAAGGTGTAAATATAATGGAGTTTTGCAAGCAGTTTAATGCAAGAACACAGGATAAAGCCGGTAAGGTTATACCTGTGGTTATTACTGTTTATAGCGACAAATCTTTCGATTTTGTAACTAAAACTCCTCCTGTAGCTGTTCAACTACTTGAAGTATCCAAATTAAAATCAGGATCTGCTGAACCCAATAGAAATAAAGTAGCTTCTATTACATGGGATCAGGTACGTGCAATTGCAGAAGATAAGATGGCTGATTTGAATGCTTTTACAATTGATTCAGCTATGAAGATGGTAGCCGGAACCGCCAGAAGTATGGGTATCACTGTAAAAGGTGATTTTCCGGGTAATAAATAATATCTAATATTTCGAAAGAAGTTATGACAAAACTTACTAAAAATAGAAAGATTGCCATCCAAAAGATCGATATTGGTAAACAATATACTATTGAAGAAGCATCAAACCTGGTAAAAGAAATTACTACCACTAAATTTGATGCATCAGTGGATCTTGATGTGCGATTAGGAGTTGACCCTAGAAAATCTAACCAAATGGTTCGTGGTGTTGTTACATTACCTCATGGTACTGGTAAAACAGCAAGAGTTTTAGTTCTTTGTACTCCTGATAAGGAAGAAGAAGCTAAAGCGGCAGGAGCCGATTATGTTGGTTTAGATGACTACATTGAAAAAATAAAAGGTGGATGGACAGATGTTGATGTAATTATCACGATGCCTCCAGTTATGGCAAAAGTTGGTGCTTTAGGTCGAATTTTAGGCCCTCGCGGTTTAATGCCAAATCCAAAAACAGGTACTGTTACAATGGAAGTTGGTAAAGCTGTTGAAGAAGTTAAAAAAGGAAAAATAGATTTCAAAGTTGATAAATTTGGGATTATCCATTCAGCTATTGGAAAAGTTTCTTTCGAACCTAAAAAATTGGTTGACAATGTAAGAGAATTTATTGCTATGGTTAATAAACTTAAACCATCTGCAGCAAAAGGAACTTATATACAGAGTGTTTACCTTTCTAGCACAATGAGTCCAGGAATTAAAATAGATACTAAATCTATTTAAATTCTAATTTGACATTAAAGAGTAAAAAATTTTATTATGAAACGCGAAGAGAAAGATATAATTGTAAACAATCTTGTTGATCAATTAAAAAACGCAACACATTTTTATCTTGCTGATGCCAGTGAACTAAATGCAGAAAGTACCAGTTTGCTTCGTAGAAAATGTTTCGAAAACAACATTCAAATGTTGGTTGTTAAAAACACACTTCTAAAAAGAGCACTACAAAAAACAGATTACCAGGTAGAAGAACTTTACCCTGTATTAGAAGGGCCTACTGCAATAATGTTTACTGAAACTGGAAATGCTCCGGCAAAACTGATCAAAGAGTTCCGAAAAAAATTCCCAAAACCTATTTTAAAAGGAGCTTATGTTGAAGAATCAGTATATGTTGGCGATGATCAGTTAGAAGCATTAGTAAATGTGAAATCTAAAGAAGAATTACTGGGCGAACTTATTGGATTATTACAATCACCAATAAAAACAGTAATTTCACAGCTTAAAACAGGAAATAACATCCTAGCAGGTGTTCTTGAAACACTATCAGATAAAAAAGAATAAGGAAAATAAGTAATTAAATTTTAAAAATAAGTAAAAATGGCAGATTTAAAAGCGTTTGCAGAACAGTTGGTTAACTTAACTGTAAAAGAAGTAAATGAATTAGCAAACATATTAAAAGAAGAATATGGTATAGAACCTGCAGCTGCAGCAGTAGCTGTAGCAGGACCTGCAGCCGGTGGCGAAGCAGCAGCAGCTGAAAAAACCCAATTTGATGTTGTCTTAAAAGCAGCAGGTGGCGCTAAATTACAAATTGTAAAATTAGTAAAAGAATTAACTGGTTTAGGACTTAAAGAAGCTAAAGAACTAGTTGATGCTGCACCTAAAGCGGTTAAAGAAGGTATCTCTAAACAAGAAGCTGAATCACTTAAACAACAATTAGAAGAAGCAGGAGCAGAAGTTGAACTTAAATAGGGTTAACCTAACATACTAACTTTCAGGGTTTAGAGTCCTTTTGTTTAGGATTCTAAGCCTTTTTATTATTTTTTTGTTTGAGTTCAATTAATTCATTACGTAAATGTCTTCAAATATTACCAATAAACGAATTAGTTTCGCATCAACTAAAAATAAGCTGGAATATCCTGATTTTCTTGAAATTCAATTAAAATCATTTAAAGAGTTCTTTCAGCTTAATTCTATTCCTGAAGAAAGAAAAAAAGAAGGCTTATACCAGGTCTTTAGCGAAAACTTTCCAATCACTGATACCAGGAATAACTTTGTACTTGAATTTTTAGATTATTATATCGATCCACCCAGGTATTCTATTGAAGAATGTATTGAACGTGGATTAACTTTTAGCGTTCCGTTAAAAGCAAAACTTAAATTGTATTGCACCGATCCTGAACATGAGGATTTCGATACAGTTATTCAGGATGTATATCTTGGAACAGTTCCATACATGACCGAAAGAGGTACTTTCGTTATAAATGGCGCGGAGCGTGTTATTGTATCTCAATTACACCGTTCTCCTGGTGTATTTTTTGGTCAAAGCTTACATGCAAATGGAACAAAACTCTACTCGGCTAGAATTATTCCATTCCGTGGCTCATGGATCGAGTTTGCTACCGACATCAATAATGTGATGTATGCTTATATCGACCGTAAAAAGAAATTACCTGTAACTACTCTTTTAAGAGCTATTGGTTACGAGAGTGATAAAGAAATTCTTGAAATCTTTAACCTCGCTGACGAGGTGAAAGTTTCAAAATCCGGATTAAAAAAATATGTTGGACGAAAACTTGCAGCCCGTGTTTTAAAATCATGGGTTGAAGATTTTGTTGATGAAGATACCGGTGAAGTTGTTTCTATTGAACGTAATGAAGTTATTATCGACAGAGAAACAGTTATTGAAAATGAACATGTTGATCAGATTGTTGATTCTGGTGCAAAAACAATATTGGTTCATAAAGAAGATCAGAGCATAACCGATTTTGCAATTATTTACAATACCTTGCAGAAAGATCCCTGTAACTCGGAAAAAGAAGCTGTATTGCATATTTACAGACAACTTCGAAATTCTGAACCACCAGATGAAGCAACTGCCCGTGATGTAATCGATAAGCTTTTCTTCTCCGATAAACGATACGATCTTGGTGATGTTGGACGTTACAGGTTAAATAAAAAACTTAACCTTGAAACACCGGTAGAGACCAAAGTCCTGACAAATGCAGATATAATTCAAATTATTAAATATCTTATTGAATTAATAAATTCAAAAACAGATGTTGATGATATTGACCATTTAAGCAATCGTAGGGTACGAACTGTTGGCGAACAATTATCAAATCAATTTGGAGTTGGTTTAGCTCGTATGGCAAGAACTATTCGTGAGCGAATGAATGTTCGCGATAACGAGGTATTTACTCCAATCGATTTAATTAATTCAAAAACATTGTCATCTGTAATAAACTCTTTCTTTGGAACGAACCAGTTATCACAATTTATGGATCAAACGAACCCGCTGGGTGAAATGACTCATAAACGACGTATGTCGGCTTTAGGCCCTGGTGGATTATCGAGAGAAAGAGCCGGTTTCGAAGTACGTGACGTGCATTATACCCATTACGGAAGATTATGCCCTATTGAAACTCCTGAAGGCCCAAACATCGGTCTTATTTCATCTTTATGCGTTTATGCAAAAATTAATGATTTAGGATTTATTGAAACTCCTTACAGAAAAGTTACTGAAGGCAAAGTTGATTTAAGTGACGAAGGAGTGATATTTTTAAGTGCCGAAGAAGAAGAAGGTGTAACAATTGCCCAGGCGAATGCTCCAATTAGTGATGAAGGCAAGTTTATAAACCCCAGGATTAAATCACGTTTTGAAGCAGATTACCCATTGGCAACTCCGGAAGAAGTTAAGCTTATGGATGTTGCTCCAAACCAGATTGCTTCTATCGCAGCATCACTTATTCCATTTTTGGAGCATGATGATGCAAACCGTGCCCTCATGGGTTCGAATATGATGCGTCAGGCCGTTCCTTTATTAGTGCCCGAAGCTCCAATAGTTGGTACTGGTTTGGAAGAATACGTGGTTAGCGATTCAAGAGTACAAATTGTAGCTGAAGGAAACGGTATAGTTGAATATGTTGATGCCGAAGAAATTATTATTCGTTACGAAAGAACAGAGGAAGAACGTTTTATCAGCTTCGATGATGATACTATTCGATATAAATTGCTTAAATTCTCTAAAACAAATCAGAACACCTGTATCAATTTAAAACCAATTGTTCGTAAAGGGCAAAAAGTTACCAAAGGCCAGATTTTAACCGATGGATATGGTACTGATAAAGGAGAATTAGCTTTAGGACGAAATTTAAAAGTCGCATTTATGCCTTGGAAAGGGTATAATTTCGAAGATGCTATTGTAATTTCAGAAAATGTTGTTAAAAACGATGTTTTCACTTCAATTCATATTGATGAGTATGTCCTTGAAGTTCGTGATACCAAACGAGGCCTTGAAGAACTAACAGCAGATATTCCTAATGTTAGCGAAGAAGCAACCAAAGATCTTGACGAGAATGGTTTAATTCGAATAGGTGCTCATGTTAAACCAGGTGATATTCTTATTGGTAAAATTACTCCTAAAGGAGAATCTGACCCCTCACCTGAAGAAAAATTATTACGAGCAATATTTGGTGATAAAGCCGGCGATGTTAAAGATGCTTCTTTAAAAGCTTCTCCTTCATTAAGTGGCGTTGTTATCGATAAAAAATTATTCTCGAGAGCAATAAAAGATAAAAAATCGAAAAATACCGATAAAGGTGAACTCGATGCTGTTGAAAAAGAGTTTAACCTGAAAGTTGAACAATTAACAAACAAGCTTATTGACAAGTTGTCAATTCTTATTAATGGTAAGACCTCACAAGGTGTTAAAGATTATTATAATGCCGATGTAGTTGCAAAAGGTGTAAAATTCACAACAAAGATTTTACAGGAAATTGATTACATGAATATCAATCCGTATAAATGGACTACCGATAAAGATAAAAATGACATTATCAGAGGCTTAATACATAATTATATTGTAAAATATAAAACTCTTGACTCTCAGGTTAAGCGTAAAAAATACAATATTACTATTGGTGACGAGCTTCCAACAGGAATTATTCAAATGGCAAAAGTTTATATTGCTAAAAAGAGAAAAGTTACTGTTGGTGATAAAATGGCAGGAAGACACGGGAATAAAGGTATAGTTGCCAGAATAGTTCGTGTTGAAGATATGCCTTTCTTAGAAGATGGAACTCCGGTTGATATAGTTCTTAATCCTCTTGGCGTACCTTCTCGTATGAACCTTGGACAGATTTATGAATCTGTTTTAGCCTGGGCAGGTAAAAAGTTAGGAGTTAAATTTGCAACCCCGATTTTCGATGGTGCAACCCTTGATCAGATTACCGAATACACGACAAAAGCCGGATTACCCGCGTATGGCAGAACACAACTTTATGATGGCGGAACAGGTGAGAAGTTCGACCAACCAGCTACAGTAGGACTAATTTACATGTTAAAATTAGGTCACATGGTTGAAGATAAAATGCACGCCCGTTCAATTGGCCCATATTCATTAATTACTCAGCAACCACTTGGAGGTAAAGCTCAATTTGGTGGTCAGCGTTTTGGTGAAATGGAAGTGTGGGCTCTTGAAGCATTTGGTGCATCAAATATTTTACAGGAAATTCTTACTGTAAAATCAGATGACGTTAATGGTAGAGCCCGTGCTTACGAAGCCATTGTTAAAGGAGAACCCATGCCACAACCTGGTATTCCTGAATCGTTGAACGTATTGTTACACGAACTTCGCGGATTAGGGTTAAGTGTTAACCTTGACTAAATTCTTATAAAGCAGAATGCTGGACAAATCTGGCATTCTTTATGTTTTTTTATATTTAATACATTTAATACTCATTATATGTCATTCAGAAGAGATAATAAGGTAAAGAGTAATTTTACAAAAATCTCTATTGGTTTGGCTTCACCCGAAGAAGTTCTTGAACGCTCGAGTGGAGAAGTTTTAAAACCAGAGACAATCAATTACAGGACTTATAAGCCTGAACGTGATGGATTATTTTGCGAACGTATTTTTGGTCCGGTAAAAGACTACGAATGCCATTGTGGTAAATACAAACGAATCAGATATAAAGGTATAGTTTGCGATCGTTGTGGTGTTGAAGTAACTGAGAAAAAAGTTCGCCGCGAAAGAATGGGACACATTTCCCTTGTTGTACCCGTGGCTCACATTTGGTACTTTAAATCACTTCCTAACAAAATAGGTTACTTATTAGGCTTACCAACAAAAAAACTGGATTCAATAATATATTATGAAAGATATGTCGTTATCAATCCGGGTATAAAAGCATCTGATGGGGTTAATTATCTTGATTTCTTAACAGAAGAAGAATATCTTGATATTCTTGAAACTTTACCTAAAGAGAATCAATATTTAGATGATTCCGATCCAAACAAATTTATAGCTGATATGGGTGCAGATGCACTTTATAAATTGCTTGAGCGACTTGATTTGGACGAATTATCATACTCGTTACGACACAAAGCAAATACCGAAACATCGCAACAACGTAAAAACGAAGCATTAAAACGATTAAACGTGGTTGAAGCTTTTCGCGCATCCAAAGGAATAAATCGTCCGGAATGGATGGTTGTTAAAGTGGTTCCTGTAATTCCCCCTGAATTACGTCCTTTAGTTCCTCTTGATGGTGGCCGGTTTGCTACATCAGATTTAAATGATTTATACAGACGTGTTATTATCAGAAACAACCGTTTGAAAAGATTAATCGAAATTAAAGCTCCTGAAGTTATTCTTCGTAACGAAAAACGTATGCTTCAGGAAGCTGTTGATTCATTATTCGATAATTCAAGAAAATCAAATGCTGTAAAGACAGATTCAAACAGGGCTCTCAAATCATTAAGCGATAGTTTAAAAGGTAAACAAGGACGATTCCGTCAGAACTTACTTGGTAAACGTGTCGATTATTCTGCCCGTTCTGTTATTGTTGTTGGCCCTGAATTGCGTTTACACGAATGTGGTTTACCAAAAGATATGGCTGCTGAGCTTTACAAACCTTTTATTATTAGAAAACTTATTGAAAGAGGTATTGTTAAAACTGTAAAATCTGCCAAGAAAATTGTTGATCGTAAAGATCCTGTTGTTTGGGATATCTTGGAGAATGTTTTAAGAGGACACCCGGTATTACTTAACCGTGCACCTACTTTGCACCGTTTAGGTATCCAGGCTTTTCAGCCCAAATTAATTGAAGGTAAAGCAATTCAATTACACCCGTTAGTTTGTACTGCATTCAACGCCGACTTTGATGGTGACCAGATGGCTGTTCACTTACCTCTTGGTAATGCTGCTGTTTTGGAAGCTCAAATGTTAATGCTTGCATCGCATAATATTCTTAACCCTGCAAATGGTGCCCCAATTACCGTTCCTTCTCAGGACATGGTTTTAGGATTATATTATATTACTAAGCAACGTCCCGGAGTTAAAGGCGAAGGTTTATCTTTTTATTCGCCCCAGGAAGTAATTATTGCTTATAACGAAGGCGCAGTTGCTCTTCATGCAAATATAAAAGTTAAAGTTGATGATTTTGTTGATGGAGAACCCGTTCGCAGAACAATTGAAACAACTGTTGGCAGAGTTCTCTTCAATCAGTTTGTTCCTAAACCTGTTGGTTACATCAACGAACTTTTAACTAAAAAATCATTAAGAGATATTATCAGCAATGTACTTAAAAAAACAGGTACAGACCTTACTGCCAGATTCCTTGATGATATTAAAGACCTTGGATACAAGATGGCATTCAGGGGTGGTCTATCTTTCAATCTTGATGATGTAATTATACCGAAAGAAAAAGATGAATTGGTTGATGATGGTTATAAACAAGTTGAAGAAGTTTTAAGTAACTACAACATGGGTTTTATAACCAATAACGAACGGTATAATCAAATAATTGATATCTGGACACACATTAATGCTAAGCTTACACAAACATTAATGAAAAAGCTCTCTACCGATAACCAGGGATTTAACTCGGTTTACATGATGTTAGATTCTGGGGCAAGGGGATCTAAAGAACAGATTCGTCAGCTTTCAGGTATGAGAGGTTTAATGGCAAAACCACAAAAATCAGGAAATACAGGTTCCGAAATTATTGAGAACCCTATTCTTTCTAACTTTAAAGAAGGTTTGTCAGTACTTGAATATTTTATATCAACACACGGTGCTCGTAAAGGTTTGGCCGATACAGCCTTAAAAACTGCCGATGCCGGTTATCTTACACGACGTTTGGTTGACGTTTCTCAGGATGTAATCATTACCGAGGAAGACTGTGGTACTCTTCGTGGTTTGGTTGCAACTGCAATTAAAAAGAACGAAGAAATTGTTGAAACATTATACGAAAGAATTTTAGGCAGAACAACAGTTCATAATGTTTACCATCCTCTTACAGGAAATATGATTATTGGTGCCGGAGAGCAAATTACAGAAGAAGTTGCAAGAAATATTGAAGCATCACCAATAGAACAAGTAGAAATACGTTCAGTATTAACTTGTGAATCGAAAAACGGAGTTTGTGCAAAATGTTATGGACGCAACCTGTCAACGGGTAAAATGGTTCAAAAAGGAGAAGCTGTTGGAGTTATTGCAGCTCAATCAATTGGAGAACCTGGTACTCAGTTAACATTACGTACATTCCACGTTGGGGGTACAGCATCGAATATTGCAGCTGATTCTTCAGTTATTGCCAAATATGATGGAATAATTGAAATTGAAGAACTACGTGTTGTTGAAAAAGTTGATGACAGCGGTTCTAAAGTTAATATCGTGATTGGCCGTTTGGCTGAAATGCGTATTATCGATAAAAATACAGGTATTGTACTATCAACATATAACATTCCTTATGGTTCTAAACTTTTTATTAAAAACGGAAGTGAAGTTAAAAAAGGAACTTTAATTTGTGAGTGGGATCCATACAATGCTGTTATTATTTCTGAAGCAAACGGAAAACTTGAGTTCGATAGTGTCATTGAAGGTGTTACTTTTAAAGAAGAGTCTGACGAACAAACAGGATTTCGCGAAAAAGTAATTATTGAATCACGCGATAAAAAGAAAAATCCGGGATTACGTTTACTTGGAAAAAATGGCGAGGAAATAAAAATGTATAATTTACCTGTTGGTGCTCACATGAACATCGAAGATGGACAAATGGTTAAAGCAGGTGAAATTATTGCAAAGATTCCTCGTGCTGTTGGTAAATCTGGTGATATTACCGGTGGTTTACCTCGTGTTACCGAGTTATTCGAAGCCAGAAATCCTTCAAATCCCGCTGTTGTTTCTGAAATCGATGGTGAAGTTGCTTTTGGAAAAATTAAACGGGGCAACAGGGAGATTATTGTTACTTCAAAAGCAGGCGAAATAAAGAAATACCTGGTTCCACTTTCAAAACAAATTCTTGTTCAGGAAAACGACTATGTTAAGGCTGGTATTCCATTATCTGATGGAGCTATTACCCCATCTGATATTTTGGCAATTAAAGGCCCTACAAAAGTTCAGGAATATATAGTTGACGAAGTTCAGGAGGTTTATCGCTTACAGGGTGTGAAAATTAATGATAAACACTTTGAAGTTATCGTTCGCCAAATGATGCGTAAAGTAGAAATCGAAGATCAGGGTGATACTAAATTCCTTGAACGTCAGGTTGTTGATAAATGGGAGTTTATGGATGAGAACGACTGGATTTACGATAAAAAAGTTATTATTGATGCCGGCGATTCACAAATTTTCAGAGCAGGACAAATTGTTACTGCCCGTAAATTAAGAGATGAAAACTCAATGTTAAAACGTAAAGACCTTAAATTGGTTGAAGCTCGCGATGCAGTTCCTGCAACATCAAGTCAGGTATTGCAAGGTATCACAAGAGCTGCACTTCAAACGAAGAGCTTTATGTCTGCTGCTTCGTTCCAGGAAACAACTAAAGTTTTGAATGAAGCTGCTATTCATGGAAAAATTGATTATCTCGAAGGTCTGAAAGAAAATGTAATCGTTGGCCATAAAATACCTGCTGGTACTGGCCTTCGTGAATACGAGAAAATTATAGTAGGTTCACAAGAAGAGTATGAAAATATGGTAACTTCTAAAAAACGTGATTAACTTTTGAAAATAAAAAATCATGGAAAACGATAAAAAACCAAAAGGGCAGATAAATATTGATTTAAAAGAAGATATTGCTCAAGGTATTTATTCGAACCTGGCAATTATTACACATTCAAGTGCAGAGTTTGTTCTGGATTTCATCAGGGTAATGCCTGGTGTCCCTAAAGCGGAAGTAAAATCCAGGATTATTCTTACTCCTGAGCATGCAAAACGCTTTATGGGTGCACTAAAAGATAATATTGCCAAATACGAAAGTATGCACGGTACAATAAAGAAAACCGACGACGGGGGCCCGATTATGCCAATGAATTTTGGCGGGCCAACTGCCCAGGCATAAAATAATTTTATATTAAAAAGGGTGAATCGTACGATTCACCCTTTTTTTGTTCAAAACTCCGGCCGCTTTGAAATAGAATTAAACTATAAAAATTTTCCAGATAATATAATAAACACTAAACCCTGTTAAAAGTATTAATCCAACCCACGATAAAACTTTTAACCATAATTTGGGCTGATGTTCTTTTGGAACATTTGATCCGGTTATTACTTTATAATTCATATAACCTAAAACAGGAGCAGTAAGAAACGATAATGTTGTTGCTAAGTCAACCAAAAAACTCATTCCTTTTAAAAAGAAAGCAATAATCAAAAGAGTTCCGGTTAATAAAATACCAAGCCATAGCCACGATAGCCAATTCCACCTGTCGGAATTATTCTTTTTTAGTTTTGGAAATACCAGTTCGGTAGCAGGTTTTAATACTCTTGGATATGCATCTAAACAGGTTAATGCTGTACTCGACATGGTTGTTAAAGCAGCGATAGCAATTAGTGGGTATGCCCATGAACCCATGTTTGAAGTAAATAATCGCATTAATTGACCGGAAAATACCGTTCCGTTTTCTGAAAATGATTCGCCGGTACCATACATTACTAAAGCTCCAAGTGCTACAAAACCGATTGAAAGTACTGCTGTACCAATATATCCTACATTAAAGTCGAAAAGCGATTCTTTAACTGATGGAATATGTTTACCTGCTTTGCTTTTTGCAATCGACCAGAATGAGTGCCACACAGAAATATCAATAGCCGATGGCATCCAGCCTGCAATAGCTATTAATAGGGCAATGTCAGTAAACCCCCAGTTAAAATGTCTTGCGAATTCCGGGTTTGGATGAAATCCCTTTGTTGATGCAAATATTACAGCTACAATTGTTGATGTTGCTAGCAGAATTATAATTACTTTCATTACTTTATCTAATACCGAATACTTCCCAAAAGCCACGATTGCTGAACCAATCCCCAGAATCAGAACTGTCCAGTAAAATGTTGACATCACATCATGAAATACAAATGAAAATATTCCTGCTGTAACTACTGTTATTGCAGCTTGTAATGTAAACATGGTTGCAATTGTTAAAAACAAATATACTATAAGAGCCCATTTTCCTAAACGCTTATAACCATCGAGCAAACTCTCCCCGGTTGATGTGGCATATCTGGGGCCAAACTCAAAGAATGGATATTTAAACAAATTAATCAGCAGAATAATTCCAACTAACTGAAAACCATAAATTGCTCCGGCACGTGTCGATTGTACCAAATGCGATACTCCTATAGCTGCTCCGGCCCATAAAAGGCCTGGACCTAAAGATTTTATCAGATTTTTTGAATTCATTTGTAAATAATTTTGAAAAACAAATTTAATAAATAGAGCGCGACAGATTCATTTTAAACATGTATTTAGTTTTTAACTTGAAATTAACAGGGAAACAAATTCATATTCATACTGATTTAATCGGTTGATTTTGCTTTGTCTATCCATAAGTTGAAGATATTTGGTTTGTTAAACACTTATTTTTATATTTGCCAACCTAAACGATTTAAGGTTTTTTTGAACTTATTTTTAATATTGTCCTGTTTGGTAATTAAAATGCATAATTACAGGTTGGTATAAATAAAAAATAAACTTTGAATTAATATAAAAAGAAAGAATAATTTAATTATTAACTTAAATAAAAAAGTAAATGAAAATTCTGATTTGCTTAAGCAATGTTCCAGACACTACTACAAAAGCTAAATTTGTGAATGATAATAAAGCTTTTGACACAGCAGGAGTACAATGGATTATTAATCCCTGGGATGAACTTGCATTAACCCGTGCTTTAGAATTGAAAGCGAATGCAGCTAATAATATTGAAAAAGTTACTGTAATTACAGTTGGTAAAGTTGATGCTGAACCTACCATTAGAAAAGCTCTTGCAATAGGTGCTGATGATGCTGTTCGAATTGACGCCGAACCAAAAGATGCATACTTTGTAGCTGCACAGATTGCCGAATATGTTAAAACAAATCCTTTCGATATTATTGTTAATGGTATAGAATCGAGTGATTATAATGGTTCTGCAGTTGGCGGAATGGTAGCAGAATTTTTAAATATCCCATCTGTTTCTGCGGTTTCAACATTAGAAATAGCAAATGGCGAAGTTAAAATTACACGCGATATTGATGGTGGTAAAGAAGTAATCAAATCTCAATTACCTGTATTGGTTGTTGTTCAGAAAGGTATTGCAAAAGAACCTATGATTGCTGCTATGCGTGGTATTATGATGGCAAAAACAAAACCCCTTGCTGTTGTTGCTCCTCAGGCAATTGATGCTTTAACCGAGATTGTAAGTTTTGAATTGCCAAAACCAAAACCTCCTTGCAAAATGATTGATCCTGAGAATGTAAAAGAGTTAGTTCATCTTTTGCAAAACGAAGCTAAAGTAATTTAGTTAACGAATCATTAATATTAACCAAAGTTCGAATTTAATAAATAAAATATATGTCAGTATTAGTATTTACAGAAAACTGGGATGGCAAATTCAAGAAACAATCGTTTGAATTGGTTTCTTATGCAGGTAAAATTGCAGAAATGCTAAAAACCCAAACTGTAGCTCTATCAATAGGGAATGTACAGGAAGATGAATTAAAAAAGTTAGCTAATTACTCAACAGATAAAATTATTACTGTTACCAACGACAAATTAAAAAACCTCGATAACCAGGCTTATACTTCTGTTATTGCCCAGGTAGCTGAAAAAGTTGGTGCTAAAGTAGTAATCATTGCAAACAACAACACGGGTAAAGCTATTGCTCCCCGATTGTCAGTTAGGCTTAAAGCCGGATTAGGTTCTGCAGTATCAAAATTGCCAATCAGTGTTGAACCATTTGTAATTTACAAAAAAGCTTTATCTGGTAAAGCTTTTGCAAATGTTGTAATTAAATCGGATGTTAAAATCATTACATTATCACAAAATTCATTCGAGTTTGCCGAAAATCCTAAACCTGCTGCAATAGAAGCGTTCGAACCTGTATTGAGTGGTGATATAAAAACCAATGTAACTGATGTTCAGAAACAAACGGGTAAACTTATTTTAACCGATGCGGAAATTGTTGTTTCTGGTGGTCGTGGTATGAAATCACCCGACAATTGGGGCCCAATTGAAGAATTAGCACAATTGCTTGGCGCAGCTACTGCCTGCTCCAGACCTGTATCTGACGAAGGATGGAGAACACACGAAGAACATACAGGACAAACAGGTAAAATTATTGCTCCTAATCTTTATATTGCTGCCGGTATTTCTGGTGCAATTCAGCACCTGGCCGGTATCAGCTCATCAAAATGTATTGTTGCAATTAATACCGATAAAGATGCTCCGATATTCGAAGCAGCAAACTATGGAATAGTTGGTGATGCAGCAAAAGTGCTTCCAGCATTGATTCAAGCTGTAAAAGAAAAATAATTTTTAATTTTACTCAGAATAGAACTCAAAGACAAAAGCGTATTAACAAATATCTTTTGTCTTTGTTCATTTTATACCACGAATTAAGTTCTGATAATTTGTGTTTTATAACGATTAATTTTTATTTTTGGCACTTAATTCCAAAAAGAGTATTACTTTTTAAAATAGAAAACAATGATTAGTACTATCGTTTTTATTCTAATGTTGGCTGTAGCAATAGCCTTTTTTACCCGCAATGTTCGTAAAATCTCACGAAATATTAAATTAGGCAAAGATATTAACCGAAAAGATAATCCGGTAAAAAGATGGTGGCTTGTTTTTAAAGTAGCCATTTTCCAGTCGAAAATGATGGGCTTGCCTATTGCCGGAATTCTTCACGTTTTTGTTTATGCAGGTTTTATCCTTGTAAATATTGAAATGCTCGAAGTTATGGTTGATGGTATTACCGGATCACATCGTGCATTTTCATTTTTGGGAAAATTCTATCCTGTTATAATAAGTGCAACAGAGTTCTTTGCATTACTTGTGATTATTGGATGTGTTGTTTTCCTTTTCAGAAGAAATGTAATTCGCTTGCCACGTTTTTGGAAACCTGAGATGACATCATGGCCTCGCCTTGACGCCAATATTATTCTTTTAACTGAAGTTGTTTTAATGACTTCTGTTTTCTTCTTGAATGCATCGGATTACATATTACAAACAAGAGAATTCGGACATTATGAGCAGGTAGGTTCCTTCTTTTTAAGCTCATTCTTTGTGCCATTAATCCAGAATCTTCCTTCTGAAACATTGGTTCTTATTGATCGCTCTTGTTGGTGGTTACATATTGCAGGGATCATGCTTTTCTTAAACTATATTCCTTATTCAAAACATTTTCACGTGTTTGTTTCGTTTCCAAACGTGTATTTCTCGAAACTTGAACCCGCTGGTAAAATTGCCAATATGCCTTCAATAACCAGGGAGATTAAAAGTATGCTCGGTAAACCTGTTGACCCTGAAGAAAATGTCGATATGGCTGCAATGTCTTTTGGAGCACAGGACATTAAGGATTTAAAATGGAAAAATATTATGGACGCATATTCATGTACTGAGTGTGGTCGTTGTACACGTGTTTGCCCTGCAAATATAACTGGCAAAAAACTTTCACCACGGAAACTGATGATGGATGCCCGCGATCGTCTCGAATTAACTGGTAAAAATATTGATAAAAAAGGGGTTGATTATAAAGATGATAAGTCACTTTTTGATTTCATCTCGGCAGAAGAATTATGGGCTTGTACAACATGTAATGCTTGTACTAATGAATGCCCCGTTAATATTGATCAGGTTTCTTTAGTTATTGAAATGCGCCGATACCTTGTTATGGAAAAAGCTGCTGCTCCTGGCGAGTTAAATGCAATTTTCAGCAATATTGAAAATAATGGAGCTCCATGGCAATTTTCTCAACAAGATCGCTTGTTATGGGCCAATGAACTTTATATCAACGAAAAAGCATAGATTGAATTAGATGGTTTGGAGTTTAAACAACTTTGAACCTTTAACCTGCCTGCCGACAGGCAGACTTTTAACTTTAAACTTATAAAAAATGGCTGAAAAACGTAAAATCGAAGTCCCTGTAATGGCTGACCTTTTTGCAAAAGGCGAAAAACCTGAATATTTACTTTGGGTGGGTAGCGCAGGTGCTTTCGACGACAGATACAAAAAAGTGATTAGAGCTTTTGTTAAGATTCTTACTCATTTAAATGTTAGCTATGCTGTTCTTGGAGTTGAAGAGTCATCAAGTGGAGACGTGGCTCGCAGAGCAGGAAATGAGATGCTGTATCAAATGCAAACGCTTACAAATATTGATATATTAAAAATGTATGAGGTGAAAAAAATCATTACTTGCGATCCTCATGTTTACAATACATTTAAAAACGAATACCCCGATTTTGACGGAAACTTTGAAGTAATACATCATACTCAGTTTTTACAGAAAATGATTGCTGAAGGTAAGCTCAAAATCGAAAGCAGCTTATTAAAAGATAAAACAATAACTTATCACGATCCATGCTACTTGGGAAGAGCAAATGGTGAATACAATGCTCCACGCGAAGTACTGGATTCAATTCCATCAACATTAAAAGAGATGAAACGAAACAGAAGTCAGGCTTTATGCTGTGGTGCAGGAGGCGGACAAATGTTTAAAGAAGCCGAAAAAGGTGAGAAAGAAGTATTCATGGAACGCACCGAAGATGTACTGGAAACAGGAGCCAATATTATTGTTACAGCTTGCCCTTATTGTATGGTGATGATGACTGATGGACTTAAATACAAGAACAAAGAAACAGAAATAAAAAATTACGATATTGCTGAATTAATTGAACAATCACTTGAATTATAAATTAATCAAATTATAAAATGGAAAAACAATTAACCATTAAAGGTGGCGAATTTCTTTTGAAACAAACAAAACCAAACGAAATTTTTATCCCCGAAGAGTTTAACGAAGAGCAGAAAATGATTGCGCAAACCTGCGAAGATTTTCTTGAAACTGAGGTTTTCCCTAATCTTGAAAGAATTGATCATCAGGAAGAAGGATTAATGGCCAGTATAGTTAAAAAAGCAGGCGAACTTGGTTTATTAGGTGTTTCTATCCAGGAAGAATACCAGGGTTTCGGACAATCATTTGTTACATCAATGCTTGCAAGCGAAAAAATGGGCGCAGGACATTCATTTGCAGTAGCTTATTCTGCACATACAGGCATCGGTTCGCTTCCAATTGCGTATTACGGAACGCATGAACAAAAAATGAAATATTTAACCAAACTGGCTACCGGTGAATATGCCGGAGCGTATTGTTTGACTGAACCAGGAGCCGGATCGGATGCTAACTCTGGTAAAACAAAAGCAGTTCTTTCTCCTGATGGCAAACACTATATCCTGAACGGACAAAAAATGTGGATCACCAATGGTGGTTTTGCTGATATTCAAACTGTTTTTGCAAAAATAGATAACGACCGTGTTTATAGTGCTTTTATTGTTGAAAGAGCTTGGGATGGTGTTGTTTTAAATCCCGAAGAAAAGAAAATGGGTATTAAAGGATCATCTACACGCCAGATTTTCTACAACGATGTGAAAGTTCCTGTTGAGAATTTATTAGGTAAACGAGGCGAAGGATTTAGAATTGCTTTGAATATTCTTCACATGGGACGTATTAAATTAGGTGGAAATGTCCTCGGTGCTGCAAAACGTGCTATTTCTCAATCGGTGAATTATACCAACGAACGTAAACAGTTTGGCACATTAATCTCTAATTTCGGATCAATTAAGCATAAATTAGCCGAGCAGGTTATTAAAACATTTACTACAGAATCTGCTGTTTATCGCGTTAGTAAGGATATCGACATTGCTATTGATATGTACAAAGCAATGGAAGGATGCGATTATGGCAGAGCGATTATGGATGCATTCGGTCAATATGGCTCAGAAGCTGCTATTATGAAAGTGTTTGGTTCTGAAGCTTTAGACTATGTTGTTGATGAAGGCGTTCAGGTAATGGGTGGTATGGGATTTTCAGCCGAAATGCCTGCCGACAGATCGTACAGAGATTCACGTATTAATCGTATTTTCGAGGGTACTAACGAAATAAATCGTTTGCTTGTTACCGATACTATTATTAAACGCGGGCAGAAAGGCGAAATTAAATTATTCGAAAAAGCTAAAGAAGTTGTTGCTGGTTTGGATAATTTAAAAAATACGTATGCTCCTAAAGGATATTTCGAAGACAAAGCATTCTTCGTTGAAAACTTTAAAAACATAGCTCTCATGCTGATGGAAGCTGCAGTCAATAAGTTCGAACGTACATTGGTTAACGAACAGGAAGTAATGAATAGTATTGCAGATATTTTAATGAATACTTATGTTGCCGAATCAACCATGCTGCGTGTTCAGAAACTGGAGTCAGGTCAAACACCTGACTGTATGAGCTTGTATCGCGATATTCTTGATGTATATGTATTCGAAACATCATTATTGATTTACAAACATGCAATGGATGCTATTTACTCGATTGATGACAATGCAATGACAAGTAAATTAATAAAAGGAGTAGAGATTTATACTAAATTACCTGGTGTTAATACAAAAGATGCTCGTAGAAGAATAGCAAATAAATTAATCGAAGAAAATAAATATTGTTTCTAATATTTTAGATTAAAAGTATAAGCCCCGTTTCGAAAGATTCGGGGCTTTTTTGATTTTGAAAGCTAAAGTTTTTCATTTAAATTTACGCGTCTTTAAAGCAATTAAAAATGAGTAAAAACAATAGTTTCGGCAATGGAATTGCAATACTTGGATCAGGAAATGTTGCTACTCATTTGGCAAAGGCATTATTTAATTCTGGTTATAAAATCAAAACGATTTATAGCAGAACCTTGGAGTCAGCAAAAGAATTAGCTTTAAATGTAAAATCTGATTTTACGAATAACCTAGTACAGGTTCCTGATGATGCCGATTTATATGTCCTTGCATTAAAAGATGAGATTCTTGAATACATAGTCCAGCATTTAAAAGTCAGGCATGGAATTGTAGTCCATACTGCCGGAAGTATTTCAATAGAGATATTTGAGAATACATTTAATAATTTTGGAGTTTTTTATCCATTACAGACCTTCACAAAAGGCCGTAATATTGATTTCTCAAATGTCCCATTATGCATTGAAGCGAATAACGAACAAACAAAGAATAAACTTTTTGAACTTGCACGAAGCCTCACAAATCAGGCAGACTTTATAGATTCAGAAAAAAGAAAAAAAATTCATTTAGCAGCTGTTTTTGCATGCAATTTTTCAAATCACATGTATTCTGTTGCTTTACATTTGTTAAGTGAGCAGGATGTTGATTTTAAAAAACTTGAACCATTAATTAAAGAAACTGTAAATAAAGCAATAAATTTAAGCCCCGATAAAGCACAAACAGGCCCCGCATTGCGAAATGATAAAAAAGTAATTGATGAACATATTGAAATGCTTAATAATTATCCCGAATTTCAAAAAATATATAAACTCATCAGCGAGAGCATCTATAAAATAAATAAAAAATAGAATATGAATATATGGCAAACTATAAAGAAAAACTGAAAAATATAAAAGCATTTATTTTTGATGTAGATGGTGTATTTACCGATGGTAAAATATATTTAGAACCGGGAGGCGAATTTGTTCGTGCTGTCGATATGAAAGATGGATATGCTGTAAACTATGCAATAAAACAGGGTTATATTATTGGAATAATTTCCGGCGGAAACTCTGAAGCTGTTCGCAAACGGTTTCAATTTCTCAAGATCACCGATATTTACATGAATTCGAAAGATAAAAAGTCAGATTTTGAAGATTTTTACTTTAAATACAACTTAAAACCAGAAGAGATACTTTACATGGGCGACGATATTCCTGATTACGAAGTAATGAAACTTGCAGGTTTATCTACTTGTCCGGCTGATGCAGTAGAAGAAATTAAGTCAATCGCTCATTATATTTCTACTTTCCCTGGCGGACAGGGATGTGTACGCGATGTCATTGAACAAGTATTGAAGTTACAGGGTAAATGGGTAAAATATTAAAAACCATTACATAAAATCATGATTTACTTCTTGCAGCTGATTCGTTATAAAAACTTATTAATTATTGTATTAACACAATATTTAATGCGTTGGTGTGTCATTAGGCCAATTTTAAGCGTATATGATTTTGAACTCCGGTTTTCCGAAATAAATTTCTTCTTTCTTGTTTTTTCTACTGTTTTAATTACTGCTGCAGGATATGTTATTAACGATTATTTTGATACAAAAACAGATTTACTAAACAGGCCGGAGAAAGTATTGATTGATAAAAGCATCCATCGCAGAACTGCCATTCTTATTCATGTAGTTTTAAATACATTGGGAATTGGCCTGGGTGCTTATATATCATTTTATATTGGTATTCCAATTTTATCACTTGTATTTGTTTTTATAACCGGAATTCTCTGGTTTTATTCTACAACCTATAAACGCCAGTTCCTTATAGGAAATATTATTGTAGCAATATTAACTGCTCTCGTACCGCTTATGGTTATTTTGTTCGAGATTCCTTTACTAAATAAAACCTATGGGTCACTAATGATAGAGATGAGATTAGACTTTAATCTTATCGTGATTTGGGTTTCTGCATTTGCTTTTTATGCTTTTCTCCTCACATTAATCCGCGAAATTATTAAAGATGTTGAAGATTTTGAAGGCGATAATGCCTATGGAAGACAAACTTTACCAATAGCTTTAGGTGTTCTCAATACAAAGATTATTCTTGTTTCATTAATTCTGCTTGTACTTTTTTCGTTGGTTTTTGCTTACATTCGTTTCTTAACCGATAATATTACTCTCATTTATTTTGTAGTTTTTTTATTATTTCCACTGTTGGTATTGTTCTATAAAATAATTATTGCCGATAATAAAAAGGATTATCATTTTGCAAGCAGCCTTTCAAAAATTATTATGCTGGCTGGAATAATGTATGCTTTGGTTGTCAACTATATTATTAACCAGAATATTAGCTTGTAGTTATGTTTATTCCGAATATAGACAAATTCAGGATCATCCTGGCATCTCAGTCGCCACGAAGGCAACAATTATTAAACGATGCAGGCATTACATTCGATGTTGTAATAAACTCTTCTGGCGATGAGAATTATCCCAAACAACTTGTTAAGGAACAAATAGCTGTTTTTCTGGCAAAATATAAGGCTAAATCATTTAATGGCGATTTAAAAGAAAATGAAATATTAATTACTGCCGATACAATAGTTTGGCTTAAAAATGAAGCACTTAATAAGCCGGTGGATTTTAACGATGCCGTTTCAATTCTTCAAAAATTAAGTGGAAACTGCCATCAGGTATATACAGGAGTTTGTATAAAATCTATCGATAAAGAAGTTGTATTTTCTGCCGGCACTGATGTTTATTTTAAAAAATTATCGCTTGAAGAAATAACCTATTATGTCGAAAATTATAAACCGTACGATAAAGCTGGTGCTTATGGTATTCAGGAATGGATAGGTTATATTGCAATTGAAAAAATTAATGGTTCATTTTTTAATGTCATGGGTTTACCTATTCAAAAGTTATATCACGAACTCGATAAATTTATAAATACCTAAATCGTATAAAATGAAAAAGATATTCTTGGTATTGTTTTCTATGATAATTATTGGTATCACTAGTTTGTCTGCCGACGAAGGTATGTGGATTCCAATATTATTAGAAAAATACACCATTGCCGATATGCAGAAAAAAGGGTTTAAGTTAACAGCTGAAGATATTTATAGCATTAATAAAGCAAGCTTAAAAGATGCAATCGTAATTTTTGGGGGAGGATGTACAGGAGAATTAGTCTCCGACCAGGGACTTCTTTTAACGAATCATCATTGCGGATTTGGACAAATTCAAAGACACAGTAGCATAGAAAAGGATTACCTTAAAAATGGATTCTGGGCTATGTCGAAAGAAGAAGAATTACCGAACCCGGGCCTTACTGTAAAATTTCTTGTTCGTATCGAAGATGTTACATCATCAATTTTAAATGGAGTTGATAATTCGATGTCACAAGAAGAAAAGAATAAAATAATTAATAAAAATATACAGTCTGTTGAAAGTAAGGCTATCGAAGGTTCAGACTATATAGCATCTGTACGGCCATTTTATTACGGAAATGAGTATTATTTATTTGTTTATGAAGAATTTAAAGATGTTCGACTTGTAGGAGCTCCTCCTTCATCAATTGGTAAATTTGGTGGAGATACCGATAACTGGATGTGGCCCCGCCATACAGGTGATTTTTCTGTATTCAGAATATATGCAGGTAAAAATAATAAGCCGGCCGATTATTCAACAGAGAACGTTCCGTATAAACCGAAAAAGTTTTTAAATGTATCAATAAAAGGAGTAAATGAAGATGATTTTACCTGGGTTTTAGGTTATCCCGGTTCAACAGAAGAATACTTAACATCACATGCCATGAAATTAATTTCAGAAACCAGGAATCCTCACAAAATAAAACTCAGAGACGAGAGATTACGAATTATGAATGCATACATGGAAAATAATGATACCATACGGATTAAATATGCAAGTAAAAACTATGGAATAAGCAATTCCTGGAAAAAGTGGGATGGAGAAATTCGCGGATTGCAACGATTAGATGCTATAAATAAAAAAATGCAACTTGAGAAAGAATTTGAAGCCTGGACAAAAACAAACACTCAATACGAAGGTTTAATCAATCAATTTGAAGATAATTATAAAAACATTAACCCCTATGCTTTAGCCACCGATTATTGGAAAGAAGCTATTAATGGGATTGAAATTCTTGATTTTGTAGCAGATTTTGAAAAACTGATTGAATTGTCTGAAAATAAGACTGATACAACAATGATTCTGGAGGAAAGGAATAAACTGATTATGATTTCATCTGGATTTTATAAAAATTATGACTCGCGCATTGATAATGATGTTTTTAAAGCCTTATTACCAATGTATTTTTCGGGTGTAAATAAAGATTTCTACCCGCCTGTTTATTCATTAATTCAATCAGAATATAATGGAGATTTCGATAAATACATTGAAAAAGTATTACAGGAAACAATATTTAATAAACCAGAAAAACTATATAGTATTCTGTATAATTATACATCTCAGCGTGTTGGTGAGTTGAAAAATGATCCGGTTTATGCCCTTTATTCATCATTTCTTGATGTTTACAAAAACAAAGTTTCTGAAAAATATTTTGCAATTTCAGCAAAAAACGATAGTTTGTACAAAATCTACATGAATGGTTTGCGCGAAATACAACCACAAAAGAAATTTTATCCCGATGCAAATTTTACTATGCGTGTAGCATATGGAAAAGTAAAGGGATATTATCCAAGAGATGGCGTTAAATACCTTTATTATACAACTCTTGACGGAGTTATTGAAAAAGATAATCCGGCAATTTATGATTACAATGTTCCCGATAAATTGAAAGATTTATATACAAAAAAAGATTTTGGAGTTTACGAAAAAGATGGTTCAGTACCAATTTGTTTTATTGCCACGAATCATACCACGGGTGGAAATTCGGGTAGTCCGGTGCTTGATGCAGAAGGTAATTTAATAGGGCTAAATTTCGACAGGGCATGGGAGGGTATAGCTAGCGACATGATGTATGATCCCGATTATAGCAGGAATGTAACTCTTGATATTCGGTATGTACTTTTTATTATAGATAAATATGCCGGGGCAAAACATCTTATTAATGAAATGAACCTGATTAAGTAATTCGAAAATCGAAAAATTGAAAATTGTTAATGTATTTTCTTTGTAGGTAGTATATACATTCTTTATTTTCCTACGCTTTAATGTGCAATGTATTGATATTATTTCACTATTGTTCGGTAAAATTGAAACCAATAAAGATGTCGCAACTATGTTGCTTCATAAATTTTATAATGTATTTATCTACAAATATATAGCAACTACGTTGCTAATATAAATACTGCGTAGCAGTAAAATCTTTGTAGAATTAAACAGTAAATAAAAATGAAGCCACTTAGTGGTGAAATCTAAGAAAAGGCTTAATATTATTCATATTACAAGGTTTAGTAAAATTTTAATCGGACACCAATGATTATTTATATTAATAAGTATTTCTTTTTTAGATTAATTATAAATACTCATCCTGAGCATTGGAAATATACAATTATAATTTTTTTATATATAAGTAAATCAGTATATTGTATTTTAAATTATAGAACAAGTATGACTTTTATCATGAAATAATATAATAAATGTCATATTCTCGCTTATACAGTAGTTCTATATTTAGTTTTGAAAATCACATGAATATGTATAATTTAGGTGTTAGTAAAATAACACTGTTATAAAATTAACAAATTAATAAAACGAGAAGAAAATGCCAGAAATTAAAGAATTAGTTAAGCAATTGGCTGACAAGCATGGAAGAAATAGAGAAAGTTTACTTCCGATTTTACAAGGCATCATATCCGAAGAGAGATACATTTCGGATTTTGCTATGACTGAAGTTGCAAGAGAATTAGATATGTCTGCAGCATTGGTGTACGGAACAGCTACTTTTTATTCTTTTCTAGATACAGAACCAAGAGGTAAGTATGTAATCCGCTTGTGCAGAACCATTACCTGTGATATGAAAGGTAAAAAGCAAATCCTTAGAACAATTGAAGATTTATTAAAAATCGAAATTGGTGAAACTACAAAAGATAAGAAGTTTACATTACTTGAAACAAATTGTCTTGGCTGGTGCCACAAAGGTCCTGCAATGCTTATTAATGATGATGCATACACTGAACTTACTCCTGAAAAAGTGAGCGAGATTATCGGTGATTACATGAAAAACAGATAATATTAAATCAATTAAAGGAGATTTTAATTATGCCAGATAAACGACTAAAAAGAGTTGACCTTATATTCAGTGAAGACTGTATATATAAAGATGTTCTTACTAAAGCTCTCAATAAATCTAAAGAAGATATTATTAAAGAAATTCTCGATTCAGGATTAAGAGGTAGAGGTGGAGCAGGATTCCCAACAGGAATGAAATGGAAATTTACATCAGAACAAACTGAATCTGAAAAATATGTAGTATGTAATGCCGATGAAGGCGAACCAGGAACATTTAAAGATCGCGAAATTCTGACCCGCGTACCTCATAAAGTTTTTGGTGGTATGGCTGTTTGCGGTAAAGCTATTGGTGCTAAACATGGATACGTTTATTTACGTGGTGAATACCGTTTCTTAAAAGCAGATATAGAGAAAGCTCTTGACCAATTCCATAAAACACTTAAAGAAATTGGCTCTGATTTTCAGATTCATTTACTAATGGGTGCAGGAGCATATATTTGTGGCGAAGAAAGTGCACTGTTTGAATCAATGGAAGGACACCGTGGTGAACCACGTAACAAACCTCCATATCCAACAATAGCAGGTTTCAGAAAAAAACCAACAGTTATCAATAATGTTGAAACATTGGTTTACGCTTTTATGATTTGCAATATTGGCTCTAAAAAATTCCACGATTTAGGTACTGCCGATTCAAGAGGATCTAAAGTATTCTCCGTTTCAGGTGATACCCCGATTCCAGGAATTTATGAATTGGAATTGGGAATGTCATTAGAAACATTCGTTGAAGAATTTGGTGATGGTGATACTAAAGCGGTTCAAGTTGGAGGTGCTTCAGGTTTCTGTGTTCCAAGAAAAAAATTCAAAGACACAATTATTGGTTTTGAAGGTGTTCCTACAGGTGGATCAATGATGCTTTTCAATAGTTCTCGTTCAATGTATAATGTATTGAAAAACTATGTTGAATTCTTTGAAGAAGAATCGTGCGGACAATGTACTCCTTGCCGTGTAGGTTGTCAACAACTTAAAAAAGGTATAGAAGCTGTTAAAAAAGGTGAAAAATCTGCAGCTTATTTAGATTCTTTGCAAAAATTGGCCGATACAATGAAAATAACTGCAAAATGCGGGCTTGGCCAATCTGTTGCAAACTCATTCTCTTCTATTGTTGACAATTTTAAAGAAGAAATGATTTACTAATAAATTTTATCAATGTAAATATTAAATTGAAGATAAAAAATGGCTAAAACAGTAAATTTAAAAATAGACGGCATCGATGTTAGCGTTGAACAAGGAACGACTGTTCTTGATGCTGCAAAAAAATTAAATATACATATTCCTACATTATGCTATCACGAAGATTTATGTGTTGCAGGAAATTGTAGAGTGTGTGTGGTTGAACAGGAAGGCGCAAAAAATTTAGTAGCATCTTGTGCTATGCCTGCTTCTGAAGGAATGATTATTCATACCAATACTCATAAAGTTAGAAATGCACGCAGACATGTTGTCGAATTGTTGCTTTCTGAACATAATGCTGATTGTACAAAATGTTATAAAAATACCAAATGCGAGTTGCAAAACCTTGCTAGTGAGATGGTTATTACTGAGCCTATGTTCATCGATTTGGTACCTTTTAAAGAGTATAAAATTGATAAACAATCACCATCAATTATAAAAGATGACAGTAAATGTATTCGTTGTCAGCGTTGCGTAAGAACATGCCATGAATTACAGCATGTAAGTGCATTGGGTGTTGCTTACAAAGGCGATCATATGAAGATTTCTACTTTCTTCGAAAATCCAATGTATGATGTAGTATGTACAAACTGTGGTCAGTGCGTAAACCGTTGTCCTACAGGAGCATTGATTGAGAAAAATTACATAGATCAGGTTTGGGATGCTATTTACGATCCAAATAAACATGTTATTGTTCAAACTGCTCCGGCTACTCGTATCGCATTAGGCGAAGATCTTGGCATGGAACCAGGTAGCATTGTAACTGGTAAAATGGCTGCATCATTAAGACGCCTTGGCTTCGATTCAGTTCTTGATACTGACTTTACTGCTGACTTAACCATTATGGAAGAAGGTACTGAATTATTAACCAGACTTAAAAAAGCTTTGGTTGATAAAGATCAAAGCATTAAACTTCCTATGTTTACTTCTTGCTCACCAGGTTGGATTAAGTTTATTGAGCATTTATATCCGGAATATCTCGATAATTTATCAACTTGTAAGTCACCTCAACAAATGTTCGGAGCACTTGCAAAAACATATTATGCACAGAAGAAAGGTATTGATCCTGCAACAATTGTTAGTGTTTCAATTATGCCTTGTACAGCTAAGAAATTCGAAGCTGCACGTCCTGAAATGCGAGATAGTGGCTTCCAGGATGTTGATCTGGGTATTACTACTCGTGAACTTGCTGTAATGATTAAACAAGCTGGTATAGAATTCGAATCTTTATCTGATGAAAAATTTGACAGTATAATGGGTGAATCAACTGGTGCTGCAGTTATTTTTGGAGCTACAGGTGGTGTTATGGAAGCAGCACTTCGTACAGCTTACGAACTGGTAACAGGTCGTGAAGTGCCATTTAAAAACCTGAATATTACTGCAGTACGCGGAATGGAAGGCGTTCGTGAAGCTTCTGTAAAGTTAGAAAATGTTTTACCTGCATGGAGTTTCCTTGAAGGTGTTGAGTTAAAAACTGCAGTAGCTCATGGTTTAACAAATGCACATCAAATAATGGAAGCAATTAAAAAAGGTGAAGCAAACTATCACTTTGTGGAAGTTATGGGATGTCCAGGTGGATGTATTGGTGGCGGAGGCCAACCAATTCCTACTACTCCTGAAATTCGCAGAAAACGAGCCGAAGCAATTTATCGCGAAGATGAAGGTATGAAAATACGTAAATCACACGAAAATCCCGAAGTAATTCAGATTTATAAAGAGTTCCTTGGCGAACCTCTTGGCCATAAATCACACGAATTATTACATACACATTATCACCCTCGTAAAAGAGTATAATTAAAAATGTTTTTTAAGAAAGGAGCTGTTTAGCTCCTTTTTTTGTTTTATTACCCGAAGTGTTTTTTCTTCATTGCATTTCGATTTCAACGAATCGTTCAAACTTTCTTTAAGTATAACAAATGCTGATGATAAACCGGTAAATACCCTATACTCTTTAGAGAAGCAAAATCAATGCTGCTCGACAAAATTGATCTTATTGAAGATACCATTTATATAAAAATAGTTTTTTAATGATCTGAGAAAGTGTAAATGGGAAAACACCATTATTTATAATTTCCTGTACCCCAAATTTAAATACGTATTAATAATATAATTAAATTTTTAATGAGATTATTTCTAAATAACAAAATAAGTTGTAAAACATATTTAGATTAATTGCTATTAAGTAACACATAATCAATGATATAGAAATTATTTTTTATTTAATTCAGAAATAAAGTGTGAAAAAAATAACAGTGTGAAAAATGTAACAAAAAAGTATTTATCTTTGCAGTGAAATATTATAATTGTCATTGGAATCTAGTTAAACACGATTAAATTTATTTCTGAAATGAAAATTAGAGATGTTGTAGGAATAATTGAAGGTGATGTAGTTTGTGGCCATGAATTATTAGATAAAGAAATATTAAGAGGGTTTGCTTCAGATTTAATGAGTGATGTTTTAACCCTCGATACGGATGATGTTCTTTTAATTACAGGACTTTCAAACACTCAATCAATTCGGACAGCCGAAATGTCTGATATCAATTGCATAATATTCGCCAGGAATAAAAAAGTGAACCAGGAAATGATAAATCTGGCAAAAGAATCAAATATTGTTTTAATAGAATGTGAAAGTTCTGTATTCAAAACTTCCGGGAAATTATATAACGCGGGAATAAAACCTATTTTTTAAACAAATGTATTTTGAGTTCGACATAGAAGGTGGTGATTTCTCGAAAGCGGGTTATGCATCTAGTCAGTTGAAGAAAATTTTGAAACAACTGGTTGGTGATCATAAAATTGTTAAACGAACGGTTGTTGCTCTTTATGAAGCAGAAGTGAATGTTGTTGCCCACGCATTTTCTGGGAAAGTTATAATCAATATTGATACTGATAAAATTGAAATTCAGGTAAATGATAAAGGCCCTGGAATTAGTGATATTCAGCTGGCAATGAAAGAAGGTTATTCTACAGCTTCGGAGAAAGTTAGAGAAATGGGTTTTGGTGCCGGTATGGGACTATCGAATATAAAAAATAACTCGGATGAGTTTTATTTATCAAGCGAAGTAGGGCTTGGAACGAAATTAACAATTATTGCTTATTTGGTAAAAGAATAAATCATGGAGCAAAATGTTTTTCATCATGCATTAAAAATTCATAAGGACCTGTGCGTAGGTTGTTCGCATTGTATGCATGTTTGCCCGACAGAAGCCATAAGAGTAAAGGATGGTAAAGCAGAATTGTTCGAAAACCGCTGTATTGATTGTGGTGAATGTTTCAGAGTATGTCCCGTACATGCTATTATTATAGAACAGGACGATTTTAATAAGATTTTTCAATACAAATACAGGGTTGCATTATTACCAGCAATTTTAATTGGCCAGTTTCCCGAAGATGTTAAGACATCACAGATTTATAATGTTTTAATGGATTTGGGGTTTACAGATGTTTATGAAGTTGAGCATGGTGTTGATATTTTAAAGGATGCCATTAAAGATTATGCCAAACAAAATGATAGTAGAAAACCATTGATATCGTCTTTTTGCCCCGCTGTTATTCGCTTAATACAAGTGAAATTCCCCGCTTTGGTCGATAATATCATTCTTTTGCACCCACCATTGGATATTGCAGCACTTTATTATAAGAAAAAGCTTATTGACCAAGGTGTAGATGAATCGGATATTGGAATATTTTATATCACTCCATGTGCTGCAAAAATTGCTGCAGTCAAAAGCCCAGTTGGCGAAGAAAAATCTCCCATTAACGGTGTAATTAATATGGATTTTATTTTCAACAAAGTATATACAAGTGTACGCAGAGGAGACTTTAAATCTAAAGCAGAGGTTGATCAGGAATATTTATCACCGGAAGGAACCGTTTGGAGCTTAACCAATGGCGAGGTTGATGTTATGAAAGGACGCTGTTTGGCTATTGATGGAGTGCATAATGTAATGGATTTTTTGGAGAAAATCGAAAACGAAGAAATTAAAGATGTTGATTTTCTTGAGTTACGTGCTTGCGACCAAAGTTGTGCCGGTGGCGTGTTAACAACTACAAATCGCTTTTTAACTGTTGAACGATTAAAAAAACAGGCCAAACATCTTAAAAAAAATAACACGGGAATTGATTCAAAAGATATCTTGAAATACAGGAAGTATTTAAATGAAAATATCAATATAGGCAAGATTAACCCGCGTTCAATGATGAAACTGGACGAAAATATGGCTGAAGCTATGAATAAAATGCGTCGTGTAAAGGAAATTATGAAGTGCTTACCTGGTGTTGATTGTGGTGCTTGTGGCGCTCCAAATTGCCAGGCTTTGGCCGAAGATATTGTTCAGGATCGTGCAGCAATTAATCATTGCATTTTTATTCAACGATTGTTCGAGAAAAAAGGAATAATTGATATGGATCAATCCCACGATATTATGAAGAATATTTGGGGTAAAGAAAAGTTAAACCGTAAATGTTAATCAATATAAGCTATGCAAGTTGCAGATATAATAAATAAGCTGGAATTAGAGGTTGTTTGCGGACAATCTGGGCTCAGCAGGGAAGTAACCGGAGGTTATGTTTCTGATTTGTTGAGCGATGTAATGGGTAATTCGAAAGAAGGACAGGTTTGGATTACACTGCAAACACATAAAAATGTGATGGCTATTGCCTCTCTTAAAGATTTAGCTGCTGTTATTCTGGTTAAGGGGTTTGTACCCGATAATGATACCGTGGCTCAAAGTAACGAAGAAGGTGTTCCTGTATTGGTAACAAAAATGAACACGTTTGAAATTGCAGGCAAACTATACGAATTGATTAAGTAAAATGAATTTTTACAAGGCCGATTTACATATTCATACTGTATTATCACCTTGTGGCGATTTAGAAATGAGTCCTTTAAATATTGTTAAAAAAGCCAAAGAAAAAGGAATCGATATTTTAGGGATCACGGATCATAATAGCACTAAAAATTGTAAATTGCTTGATGATATTGCAAAAACGTACGATATTCTGGTATTAAAAGGAGTAGAAGTTACCACAAAAGAAGAAGCACATTGCTTGGCGTTCTTTGAAAATGATGATGAATTGTTTGAATTTCAGAGTTACCTGGATTTTCATATCCCCAAAATTAGAAATGATGTAAATAAATTTGGTTATCAGGTAGTTGTTGATAGAAATGAAAATATTATTGAGCAAATCGACTGGCTTTTAATTTCGGCGCTGGATGAAACTATAAACCAAATAGAAAAAAAAGTGCACAGCTTAAATGGATTGTTTATTCCTGCACATATCGATAGAGCAAGATATTCAATTATAAGCCAGTTGGGGTTCATTCCTCCTGACTTACATGTTGATGCATTGGAATTATCAAAATTTATTTCAAAAAGTGAGTTCATCAAACAAAATAATTACCTGCCGAATTCTTGTTTTATTCAAAGTTCAGATGCTCATTTTATAGAGAATATTGCTGATGTTTCAACTACATTTCATCTGAACGGGAAATCGTTTAGCGAAATTAGAATGGCATTAAAATCAGAAAATGGCAGAAAGGTTATTTTGTAATGAATACTATTTCAATGCACATATTAGATATTGTTCAGAACTCTATACGAGCTAAAGCAACTCTTATCGAAATAAGTATTCATGAAAATAGAGTGAAAAATTATATTGAGATAGTAATAAAGGACAATGGTGAAGGAATGGATACTGAATTGTTGAATCATGTAACCGATCCATATACAACAACCCGAACAACCCGTAAAGTGGGTATGGGGATTCCGCTTCTGAAGCATAGTGCCGGGCAGGCTAATGGATATTTAAAAATTTATTCCGAAAAGGGAGTTGAAACTTCAGTCCAGGTTACATTTCAGTACGATCATATCGATAGGCCTCCTTTGGGGGATATTTCAGGAACAATTGTTTTGCTTGTTGCAGCAAATCCTGATATTGATTTCAAATATATTCATGAAGTAAATGATAATAAATATGAATTTAATACTTGTGAAGTAAAAGGAATATTGGAAAATGTAAGAATTAATGATCCCAAAATTAGGGGAATGTTAAAAGAAATGATAAATGAAAACCTTAGCGAATTATATGTTATATAATATTTATGTTTAAGGATATATAATTTAAGATGATTCTTAATACCTAAAGCAATAATTTTGTAAAATATTCTGGAAAATACATTTCAATTAAAATACAAAGTAAATATGACAAAAATAAAAACTTTGGCAGATCTTAAAAAGATGAAAGAAGAACTGCAAACAAAAGTAGATCTCCGGGAAAAAGGAGATAGCGCTGAAAACTACGTTCAGATAAAAGTAGGTATGGCAACTAGTGGAATTGCTTCTGGCGCTAAGCAGGTTATGGATTTCCTAATTGAAGCACTGGAAAAAAGAAACATTGAAGCTGTTGTTACACAAACAGGTGATATGGGGTACTGTTTTGCAGAACCTACTATTGAAGTTAAAAAGCCAGGTGAAGAACCCATTGTATTTGGTTATGTTGATATGAAAAAAGCCGACGAAATTATTGAGAAATACATAAAACTGGGTGAACTGGTAGATGGAATTATACCTGTTAATTATCAAGTTATTGATGATAAATAATGATATAAAGGAGGAAGAATAATGACAAAATATAAAATGCATTTGCTTGTTTGTGGTGGTACAGGATGTAGAGCTTCTGCAAGCGATTCTGTAGTCGAACATTTGAAAATGGAACTCGAAAACAAAGGCCTTCAAGATGAAATTCAGGTTGTTATGACCGGTTGTTTTGGTTTTTGCGAAAAAGGCCCAATCGTGAAAGTTTCACCCGATAATACATTCTATGTTCACGTGAAACCTGAAGATTCAAAAGAAATTATTGAAGAACACATTATTAAGGGGAGAAAAGTTACCCGGTTATTATATCAGGATCCTGAAAAGAAAGAAGCAATTACTGATTCAAAACACATGGATTTTTATAAAAAACAAATCCGTATTGCATTGAGAAATTGTGGTTTTATCGATCCCGAAAATGTTGAAGAATATATTGCCAGAGAAGGCTATATGGCGTTGGGTAAATGTCTTACTGAAATGACTCCCCAGGATGTTATTAAAGAGATTAAAGAATCAGGGTTAAGAGGACGTGGAGGAGGCGGATTTCCAACCGGATTAAAGTGGGAAATCGCGTCTAAAAACCAGGCAGACCAAAAATATGTTGTTTGTAATGCCGACGAAGGCGATCCGGGCGCATTCATGGATCGTTCTGTTCTGGAAGGCGATCCTCATGCTGTTCTGGAAGCCATGGCTATTTGTGGTTATGCAATTGGTGCTACAAAAGGATTAATCTACATTCGTGCAGAATATCCTTTGGCAATTAAAAGGCTTAAAATTGCTATTGATCAGGCACGCGAATATGGTTTATTAGGTAAAAAAATATTTGCTGCCAATTTTGATTTTGATATTGAATTAAGATATGGTGCAGGTGCTTTTGTTTGCGGTGAAGAAACGTCATTAATTCACTCTATGGAAGGTTTACGCGGTGAACCTACAATTAAACCTCCATTTCCAGCGGAAAAGGGTTATCTTGGAAAACCATCAAACGTGAACAATGTTGAAACATTTGCATCTGTTCCTGTAATTATTAGAAAAGGCGCAAACTGGTTTAATAAAATTGGAACCGAGAAATCTAAAGGTACTAAAGTATTTGCTTTAGCCGGGAAAATTAATAACGTAGGTTTAATTGAAGTTCCTATGGGAACAACATTACGCGAAGTTATTTATGAAATTGGCGGTGGAATAAAAGGAGGGAAAAAATTCAAAGCTGTTCAAACTGGTGGTCCGTCGGGAGGCTGTTTAACTGAAAAACATCTCGATACACCTATCGATTTTGATAATCTTATTGCTGCCGGTTCTATGATGGGGTCTGGTGGAATGATTGTTATGGACGAAGATAACTGTATGGTTTCTGTTGCCAAATTCTTCCTCGATTTTACAGTTGAAGAATCTTGCGGAAAATGTTCTCCTTGCCGAATAGGTAATAAAAGATTACACGAATTATTAGATAGAATTACAAAAGGCCAGGGAACTATGGACGATCTTGTTCGATTAAGAAATATGAGCAATGTAATTAAAGATACTTCATTATGTGGTTTAGGACAAACATCGCCAAACCCTGTTTTATCTACATTAGATAATTTTTACGATGAATATTTGGCTCACGTGAAAGATCATAAATGCCCTGCGGGTGAATGTAAAGATTTGATGAAATATTTCATTATTGCGGAGAATTGTGTTGGTTGTACTGCATGTGCACGCGCTTGTCCGGTAGGTGCTATTACAGGAGAAAAAAAAGAGGCTCATTTTATAAACTCCGAAACATGTATTAAATGCGGGGCTTGTATGGAGAGATGTAAATTTGATGCAATCATTATTAAATAATAATTAGTTATACAATGGAAAAAGTAAAATTAACTATAGATAACAAGCTTGTAGAAGTAGAAAAAGGGACTACTATATATAAAGCTGCCAGGCAATTAGGTATAGATATCCCTGTACTTTGCTATATGAATCTCGAAGGACTTGGTATTGAGAATAAACCGGGTGGTTGCCGTATTTGTGTTGTCGAAGTAGAAGGGAGAAGAAACCTGGCTCCATCGTGTTCAACCGATTGTACCGAGGGTATGGTTGTTAATACTCACTCTATGCGTGTTATTAATGCCCGCAGAACAGTTATGGAGTTTATCCTGTCCGATCACCCTAAAGATTGTCTGACTTGTTCTAAGTCGGGTAATTGTGATTTGCAAAATATGGCAATAAAATTAGGAATCAGGGAAATACCAGGGCAGGAATATGCTGCTATGTCAACCTATAAAATGGATTTCTCACCATCATTAATCCGTGATTTGGACAAGTGTATCATGTGCCGTCGTTGCGAGATGATGTGTAATGATTTTCAAACTGTAGGTGCTCTTTCAGCATTTAAACGTGGATTTGAAGCTGCTGTTGGGCCCGCTTTCGAAATGGATATCGAAGATTCTACTTGTACATATTGTGGCCAATGTGTTGCAGTTTGCCCAACAGGTGCATTAACTGAAAAAGATCATACACGAGAGGTTATTAATGCCCTTTCAGACCCTACAAAAACTGTTATCGTACAAACAGCTCCTGCTGTTCGTGCTGCATTAGGCGAAGAATTTGGATTAGAACCAGGAACATTAGTTACAGGAAAAATGGTAGCTGCATTGCGTCGTTTAGGTTTTAACTATGTATTCGATACCGATTTTGCTGCCGACTTAACTATAATGGAAGAAGGTACAGAATTATTAGGCCGATTAACAAAACATTTAAGTGGCGATAAAGAGGTAAAATTGCCAATACTTACATCGTGTTGTCCGGCATGGGTTAATTTCTTCGAGAATAATTTCCCGGAAATGAAAGACATCCCATCAACAGCACGTTCACCTCAGCAAATGTTCGGTTCAATTGCAAAAACTTATTTTGCTGATAAAATTAAAGTTAAACGCGAAGATTTAATTGTGATATCTATTATGCCTTGTTTGGCTAAAAAATACGAAGCACAACGCGATGAGTTTAAAGTTAACGGAAATCCTGATGTTGATTTTTCACTTTCAACACGCGAGTTAGCTCATTTAATTAAGCAGGCAAACTTAGATTTAAAATCTTTACCGGATGAAGATTTTGACAAACCACTTGGCGAATCAACTGGTGCAGCAGTAATTTTTGGTGTTACGGGTGGTGTTATCGAAGCTGCAGTTCGTACAGCTTACGAATTACATACAGGTAAGAAACTTGCCAGAATTGAATTTGAACAATTACGTGGTATGGAAGCTATCAGAAAAGCTACCATCGATTTCAATGGTACTCCTATTAATATTGGTATTGCCCATGGTTTAGGAAATGCCCGCAAACTACTTGAAGATATTAAAGCAGGGAAATCAGAATTTCATGCAATAGAAATTATGTCGTGCCCTGGCGGTTGTATTGGTGGTGGTGGTCAGCCATTACATCATAGCGATTCAAGCATACTTACAGCTCGTACAAAAGCTATTTATGCAGAGGATGAAGGCAAAACAATTCGTAAATCGCACGAAAACCCTTATATCATTAAACTGTATGAGGAATTCTTAGGTAAACCAATGAGTGAAAAAGCTCACCATTTGTTGCATACACATTATTTCGACAGGAGCCGAAAAATTGAAATCAGCTAGTTTGAAATTTAAATTGGAGGAAAAATCAATGTCAAGAATAAAAGTTAAAATAAAAGAAAAAGACTTAAATACGATAAAAGAAATATGCAAGTCTTTTAATAACGAACAGGGTGAGTTAATTAATGTACTACATAAAACACAGGAACATTTTGGATATTTGCCTGCCGAAATACAGGAGGTAATTGCGAAAGAGCTGGAAATGTCGGTTGCAAAGGTGTATGGTGTGGTTACATTCTACTCGTTCTTTACCATGAAACCTAAAGGCAGATTCCCCATTTCAATATGTACCGGAACAGCTTGTTATGTTCGTGGTGCCGAGAATGTTTTAGGTGAATTTAAGCGCCAGTTGAATATTGAAGTGGGCGAAACTACTTCTGATGGTAAATTCTCTTTAAGCTGCTTACGTTGTGTAGGTGCTTGCGGATTAGCTCCTGTTGTTCAGGTAGGTGATAAAACTTACGGGAGAGTTTCACCCGAAGGAGTTAAAGATATTCTGGCAGAATATAACGATAAGTAGAAAGATAGAATCAAGATTATTAGACACAAGACTTTAGGTAAAACTATTTTCTTGTCCTGTGCTTAAAATCTAGCTGGGTACTAATATATTTTTAGGATTAATTTAGGGTAATTTTATACGGATTATTTAACATGAAAAAGCATCCTTCGGGGTGCTTTTTCTATTTGGAATATTTAAACAGGGATCATATTCACTAAATTTATCTTAATCTGGTGAATACGATTAAATAAACTTCAAACTAACTTCTTTTAAGAATTTCTGTTCTAGCGTTTTGGCTATTCGTTTTACCACGGTTCTACGAATTTCAAGTTCAACCGGCAGGTTTGGGTCCTGGTGCGCTATATTGATTCGTGTTCCGATTATAAACTGAATTTCGTCGCTGTCTTTTATGAGTTTCACAATCTGGTCGGCAGGTCCTTTGCCTAATTGGTAATTATTATTATAGACCTTTAAAATTTCTGAAACCTTACTCAGGGTTAATATTCCTTCGGTTACTAAATCAATACCAGCCATATACGAAATGGGAGGTAAGTCAGGATCGTCGAATTCGAAACTATCTGTAATTTTTAAATCCAGTTCGCGTGCAATAATATCGCCGGTAGTGGCACCGCAAAGAATTTTTCGCCCGTCGAAATTTCGTACTGCATCAGCAAGCTGTTTATCACGTTCTTCTTCGTAGGGTGGCCCGGTACAAATCAATAATTTACGTGGTTCACGAAAATAGATTGAAGCACAACTGGCATCATCCTTTGCATGATAACCATCGTTCTGATATGCTATACTTACTACTTTACCTGATAGTTTGTAAGCTGATATTTTAGGATCGTTGATAATTAACCGTTTGACAAAAGACTCCAGGTTATCAATTCCCCAGCCAAAAGGATACTTGTCGGAACCTAATCCCGACTGAGTAATTCCATCGGAACAAAAAATAATTCTATCTTCAATTTGTGTATCAAAGGTACAGCTGCGAAGTTCTTTTCCTGCATTTTTTTCACTTTGCAAGATAATACATTTCCATTCCGGATCGAATTTTTTATTATCTCTGAATATTAATGTATTCGGGTTATCGTATTCTAATATTGTCGTTTTTCCGGTAGTTTCAATATCTATAATAGTAAATGTGGAGTAACTAATTTTTCTCTGGCTGCAAACCGGCAGCGTGTTCATTATTATTTCGGCAATGCGGTTAACATCCTTATGCTCTTTGGTAAAGTTTAAAGCCATAGTAGCTGTAAGAGTAGCCAGCATGTTTGCTTTAATGCCATGTCCCATACCGTCAGATAAAACAACAATGGTACGCCCTTCGGATTTAATTTTTTCAGAAAGAAAAACATCGCCACAGATTCGTTCTCCCTCGTGGTTTTTTTGCTGGCAATCGACCTCAATATAGAACTTGTTTTCCATTGTTATTCTTCTTTCTTAAAAGTTTTATAAAGTTCTACTATTGAGTTTAGCATCTGTTCTGTTTCCGAAGCACCTTCACCTAGCAAAAACCCTATTTTTTGAACCATTTCCAGGTTTTTATCAATAACATCGTTTACCCGTTTTATCACTTCTTCTTTACGAACTTCTGGAGAATACATATCGCGAATTACCGCGCCTACGATTTTATCTTTACGAATAACAAAAATAGATAAGTTCAGAAATCGTTCATCGATGTATATATCGCGGTTCAAGATATTTTCGTTGGTCGAAAAAACATTGTTAAATAAGTTGTAAATATTAAAAGGAACCAGGGTTTTAAGGTCTGCACCAACCAGTTGAGGAATAACTTCATTAATAGCTTTAGCTTCTTCGCCTAAAATATCAATAAAACTGGTGTTTGATTGAATTATTTTCAGGTTTTTATCAATAATAACAATACCTGCATTTAGTTTATGCAACATATTATTAATGATATCTGATGCTTCCTGGGCAGCTTCTTTTTCTTTACGGGCTACTTGTTCAGAATCCTGTAATGCTTTTTGTGTTTGTGCCAGTTTTTCATTTGTCGAGCGTAATGATTTAATATATTCGTGGCGGTTTCTTAATGTGAAAGTCAGGCACATTTCTGTTTTAGCCAGGCCTTTAGAAACTGCAATTGCAAAGTCACGGCAAGAATTGTACCCGCATGCATTACAACCTAAATCGGGGTTTCCATTTTCTTTCCCAATGGCTTTAAGCACTTCTTGTATTTTTTCTTCTGACGGGGTTTCTATTCGCTGATCATCACTTTTAAATGTCCGGGAGTAATCCAAATCCCAGTATTTTTCAATTTCCTTTTCCCATGTTTTCAGGTCGAAATTTTTTAATCGCTTGTTTGCATAGTTGGTGACACGCGTTCTCCGAATAAATTTTTGGCCCCCGCGCGATGTTCCGGGGCCCATTAAACAACCTTCGCAATAATATAAATTAAAGTGTTTTTTTATAGTTTTTATTTCTTCATAGAACTGCCGGGTGGCATTTATCATATTCGATTTCCCTTCGGCAGTTATTACAGTTCCGGTAAGCAAATCTTCACTGATATTGGATGCCTGAATAATACCATTTGATATTGGAAAAAGCGAACCTTTGTATCCTATAGGAGCATCGAATTCAGAAAATTCAAGAGTACTTTCGTGAATATTAAATTCATTAAATAACTCTCGCAATTCAATAAATGTCAGTACGGCATCAATCCGGCCTTCTCCTGAATAATCGGTTGCTTCATTTTTATTTTCGATACATGGGCCTATATAAATTACTTTGGTATCATTACCGTAAAGTTTACGGACAATTTTTGCAGTAGCAATCATAGGAGAAACAAGAGGCACAAGGTTGTCGATAAGTTCGGGCTGGAATTTCTGAACATACGAAACAATAACCGGGCAGGCGGTTGAAATATAGTATTTCCCCTTAAAGTTATTAAAAAGTTCAGCATATTTTAACGATATAATATCGGCTCCAAATGATACTTCGTTTACATGATCGAACCCTAATTGTTTGAACATTTGAACAAACTTTCTGTAATCGGTTATATCGTGGAATTCGCCCGAAATACTCGGGGCTACTACAGCCACTTTTTTACCTTTTTCTTTTAAAAGAATTTTGGTTTGTTCTTTAGAGTCGAGAAAACGAATGGCATCCTGAGGACAAACGGATGTACAGCTGCCACATCCAATACAGCGTTCGGGGATGATTCGTGCATAATCTTTATTAACTTTTACTTCAATTGCATTTACAGGGCAAACCCTTACGCATGAATAACTTAAATCGCACTTTTCTTTAATAATCTCAACTAGTGGCATAATTCTATTTTTCGCTTGTATAACAGATAACTCTATAAAAATATGGATTCACATCAATAATATCCACGTTATTCTTTCTCAAAAATATTTTCGAGCAGGTAGATTATATTTTCGGGTGTAATATTCTGATATATAATATTATCTACTTTAAGCATCGGTCCGTTTTCACAGTTCCCAAAACAATGGCTTCCATGGAAATAAACTTGTTCTTCAAAATTATGTTCTTTTAAATAGGTTTTAATAATTTGAACAGTTTGTTTGTTTCCCCTTGAAAAACATGAACTACCAAGGCATATTACAATTTCTTTCTTCATCATATTCGTATTCTGGAATTCCCTAAAATTCAAAATTAGCAATTATATTCTAAACAAAAATAATTATACTAAAAATCAATATTTATTTACCTCAATGTTTTAATAGCATATTGAATAACATTAACATATAATTCAAAGTAAATCAATAAGATATAATAAATAATAATTATCATTTTTTATTTAATGTGAAAATATTAACAATGTTCATCTTATAACAATATTAATTTGTATATTTGTGGTGATAAGGGATTTAAATGATTTAACAAACAATCTGCATTATGCCCGATATTGATTCTATCCTTGAGAAATATTCTTATACTCAACACGATAATTTGATTCCAATTTTACAGGAGATACAGGATGATTTTGGGTATCTTTCAAAAGAAGCTCTTGTAAAAGTTGGGGATTACCTTAAAATACCAACAGGTAAAATATATGGACTGGCAACATTTTACAGCCAATTCAGGTTTGAACCTAAAGGCAAATATCATATCCGGATTTGTAATGGTACGTCCTGTCATATAAATTCAAATTTTATCATTTTAAAAGAATTAAAGAAAAAACTTGGGATTAATGATGGCGAAGTAACAAAGAATGGGTTGTTTAGCCTTGAAGAAACAGAATGTATGAGTGGTTGCGGTTTTGGCCCGGTAATGATGGTTAATGAAAAGGTTTATACAAGGTTAACCTTGGAAAAAGTACCTGAAATAATTCATTTTTATTTGCAAATTGAGAACGAATGATGGCTGAAATAACGAATCAAAATAATAAAGATTTTATAATAAACAGTATTCTTTTGAATGATTCAGAAAATTATACAAAAGATATTTTAGACAAATTGAGTTTTATTAAACGTGACAAAGTAACATTTCCGGTTATTACTGTTAGTCAGAATTCATGTTCAATAATTACTGGTACTCAAAATTTAACCCAAATAATAAAAGACTATCTTGTTGAAAGGGATATTAAAGCTCATGTTATTGAAGTCGGAAGCCTTGGTATTTGCTCAGTTGAAACATTAATTTCAGTACAATTACCAGGGAAAACCAAGCTTTTATATAAAGATGTAAGCGAAGAAAATGTTATTGCAATACTTGATGGAAATTTTAACAATTATATTGCTGAAGAAAATGTGTTTTGCCAGTTTAGAAATACGATGCACGAACCATATGAAAATTTACCTTATCTTGATGAGATATCATTTTTCAGTAATCAACAGCGAATTATATTAAAAAATTGTGGGATAATTGATCCGGGTTCTATTGATGAATATATTGCTTTTGGAGGTTACAAAACTTTTGTTAAAGCTATCAGGCATTATACCCACGAAGATGTTTGTAATATTGTAGATGAGAGTAATTTAAGAGGCCGTGGAGGGGAAGGTTACTTTACAGGTAAAAAGTGGAAAATCGCGTTAAATACACCTGCCGAACAAAAATATTTGATTTGTAATGCCGGCGAAAGTGATCCGGGAGCATTTATGGAACGGCTTTTAATCGAAAGCGATCCGCATAAAGTGGTTGAGGGTATTGCAATTTCTGCTTATGCTATTGGAGCGAAAAAAGCATTAATTTATATCGAATGGGAATACGATTTAGCAATCAAGCGTCTTTCAAATGCGATACAGCAAGCAAAGGAATATGGATTAATAGGACACGATATTCTTAAAAGCGGATATTCTTTGGATATAATTATTAAGAAAGGTGCCGGGGCGTATGTATGTGGCGAAGAAACAGCATTGATAGCAAGCATCGAAGGAAAAAGAGGACGGCCTCATTCAAAACCTCCGTACCCTGCTACTAAAGGATTATTTGGTCAGCCAACTATTGTGAATAATGTTGAAACCTTGGTAAATATCCCGATTATAATTGAAAAAGGAGCTAACTGGTTCAATTCTATCGGAACTGCTAATAGTAAAGGAACGAAAGTTTTCTCGGTTAGTGGCAAAGTTGAGTTTGTTGGTATGGTTGAAGTAGTAATGGGAACTAAAATTAGGGATATCATTTATCGAATTGCAGGAGGAATACCAAAAAATAAACGATTTAAAGCAGTTCATATTGGTGGCCCCTCAGGAGGAACATTGGGCGAAGAACATATTGATACTCTTGTTGATTACGATTCTGTTATTCTTACCGGGGCATCTTTAGGTTCAGCAGGAATGGTTGTATTAGATGAAGATAATTGTATTATTGATACGGTTAAGTATTTTATGAATTTTTTACAGAAAGAAAGTTGCGGCATTTGCATACCTTGCAGGGAAGGGACACGACGAATGTATGAAATACTTGAAAATATAAGTAAAAGACCTAAAGATGATTTTGGGCATACCACTCTTCAACGGTTTAAAGGTGTTATGCAACTCGAAAACCTTGCTGAAGTGATTAAAGATACATCCATGTGTGGATTAGGCAAAAAAGCAGCTAATCCGGTACTTACAACATTAAAATGGTTTCGCGATGAATATGAAGAACATATTTTCGAACGCAATTGTAGTGCAGGTGTATGTCAGGAATTAAGAACATTCGAGATTAATGTTGAAGCATGTACCGGTTGTACTTTGTGTGCAAAAAAATGTCCCACGGGTGCTATATTTGGTACTCCTAAAAATACTCATTTCATTGTACAGGATAAATGTATTGGTTGTGGCATTTGTTATGAAACCTGTAAGTTTAGTGCAATTATTAGTAAATAAAAGCAAAGAAATTATTTATAATGATAACCATTGAAGTAAATAATCAGCAGATTCAGGCAAAAAAAGGGGAAACAATACTCGAGGCTTTAAACAGGAATGGAATAAATGTACCTACATTATGCCGAATGGAAGGATTTTCCCCAACAGGAGCATGCCGATTATGTGTTGTTGAAGTTGAAGGTAAATCAGGATTAATTCCCTCGTGTTCTTTCCCGATTGACGAACCTTTAAAAATCAAAACACATTCTCCACGAGTTATTCGATCCCGTAAAATGCTTGTTGAATTGCTTCTGTCAAATCATCCCGACGATTGCTTGTATTGTGTCAGGAATGGGAATTGTGAGTTGCAGGATTTAGCTGAAGAATTAAATGTACGCGAACGAAGAATAGCAGGTAATAAATCAAAAGCCAGTATCGATCAATCGAGCCCCGGAATTGTTCGTGATCCTGCAAAATGTGTTTTATGCGGGCGTTGTGTCAGAATTTGTGAAGAAGTTCAGGAAGTCTCTACTTTCGATTTTATTAAACGGGGAAATAAAACATCCATTGCCACATCAATGAACAAAGATTTAAATTTTTCAAATTGTATTCATTGTGGTCAATGCATTATGGTTTGTCCGACAGGAGCTTTACATGAGAAAACAAATTTCGACGTGCTTCTCGAAATGCTTAATAATCCTGATATTAAAGTAATAGCTCAGTTTTCACCATCCGTAACTGTATCAATTGCAGAAGAACTGGGTATTCGTTCAGGGAAGGATATTAGCGGGCTAATTATTAATGCATTACATAAAATCGGGTTTTATAAAGTTTTCGATACTGCATTTGCTTCCGATATGCTAATTTATGAACAGGCAGCAGAACTGGTTGACAGAATAAAATATAAGGGTAACTTGCCATTAATTAGCAGTTGTTGCCCGGGGTGGATAAAATACATGGAACAATCGCATGTTGATTTAATGGAAAATGTATCAACCTGCAAATCGCCTCAACAAATGATGGGTTCTATGATAAAGAGCTTTTATGCACAGCAGGAAACTATTTCATCTGAGAAAATCTTTTCAGTTTCATTTATGTCATGTACTGCAAAGAAATTCGAAGCTCAACGCGAAGAAATGACTCATAAAGGGATTTCTGATATAGACCTTGTTTTAACTTCGCGCGAATTGTTAAAACTTATTAAGTTATACGGAATTGATGTTCAGTTACTCGACGAAGAGATTGCAGACAATCCATTTAATACGCGTAGTTCGGCAGGCAAGCTCGTTGCGGCTTCAGGAGGTATTGCAGAAGGTTTAATCAGAACATTTTATTTTCTGTCTTCAAAAAACGAAATCCCCGATTATAAAATTACGAAATTACGGAGTTCAAAGGACAGAAGAGAAATCTTTATTGATATTGATGATTCAAGGATTGGAGTAGCTGTAGTTAGTGGTTTGAAACATGCAAATAAACTACTTGAAGAGATTAGAAACGGCCGGGATGACCTGCATTATGTTGAAATAATGGCTTGCCCCGGGGGCTGCATAAATGGAGGAGGACAACCATTTTGCAATGATGATAAAATCTTAAAAGCACGTTTAAAAACGATTTATGATATTGACGAGAAAGAAGGTTTAAAAGTGGCTCATAAAAACCCGAATTTAATTCAATTGTATGAAAAATTCCTGGGAGAACCTTTGAGTGTAAAAGCAAACAGTTATTTACATACAAAATACAGTAAACGTGACGTTTTACTTTAATTAACTGAATAAAGGATAAATGGATAATTCAAAATTATCAAATAAAAACAGAGATTTAGTTTATACTGTAAAAAACAGATGCAGGGTATGTTATACCTGTGTTCGTGAATGTCCTGCAAAAGCAATAAAAATTATTAATGGCCAGGCCGAAGTATTAAATGAACGATGTATTGTTTGTGGCAATTGTACTAAAGTTTGTAGTCAGGGTGCAAAAGTATATTTGAATACAACTGAAAAAATGTTCGAGCTTTTAAAATCAGGGAAAAAAAATATTGCCATTGTAGCCCCGAGTTTCCCCGCTGAGTTCAAAGAAATTGCCAATTACAAGATATTTGTATCCATGGTACGGGCCATTGGTTTCGATGTAGTATCTGAAGTAGCATTTGGTGCCGATTTGGTTGCCATACAATACCGTAAATTAATAGATCAGGGAACAGATAAATGTTACATATCTTCAGATTGCCCTGCTATTGTTTCATATATTGAACATTATCATCCTGCATTGGTTAAAGATTTGGCTCCACTTGCTTCACCCATGGTAGCCATGTCGAGGGTTATGAAAAGAAAATATGGTGATAATATCAATCTTATTTTTATTGGCCCATGTGTAGCTAAAAAAGCTGAAACAGATGAGGTCGATGAAATGATAACATTTACTGAACTGCGTGATATTTTTATACAAATGGGTATAACACAAAAAACGGTTCACCCATCCGAATTTGATTCCCCCCTTGGAGGAAAAGGGGCAATATTCCCCATTAGCAGGGGATTGTTGCAAACAGCAGGAATTACTGATGATTTGCTCGTGGGAGATATTATTGTTGCTGAAGGGAGAAACAATTTTCAGGAAGCAATTAAAGAATTTGAAGATGGATTTATTAAAAATCAGCACCTTGAATTATTAGGATGCGAAGGTTGCATCATGGGACCCGGTATGTCAGGTGGAGGACGACAATATGCCCGAAGAATTCTTTTAAACAATTACGTGAATAAGAAAATAAATTCGTTGAACGAAAAAGAATGGCAGAATAATATTGATAAGTACAGTGATATTGATTTAACTGTTAATTTCGAATCGAAAAGAAGGGTTCTTGAGTTTCCCGACTGGAAAGATATAAGGTATGTGCTGGAATCGATGGGTAAAAAGGATGCAAAAGATCACCTGAATTGTGGTGCCTGTGGTTACGATAGCTGCGAAGAACATGCTATTGCCATTGTCCAGGGCTTAGCCGAAACAGAAATGTGTTTGCCTCATACCATTGAAAAACTTCATAAATCAATAACCGATTTGGCAATAACAAACGATAAATTATCGTCAATTCAGCAAGCACTAAAGCAATCTGAAAAAATGGCAAGCATGGGTCAGCTTTCAGCCGGAATAGCACATGAGCTGAATAATCCTTTGGGAGTTGTGATCATGTATGCAAATATTTTGCTCGAAGAAGCTCCAAAGGATTCTCCTATTTACAAGGACTTAAAACTTATTGTTGATCAAACTAACCGGTGTAAAAAAATTGTTGGCGGGTTGCTAAATTTTGCCCGAAAAAACCAGGTTAATTCTACCGAGGTTGATATTGTTAAACTTTCCGAACAATGTTTGCAGGCTGTAATTGTTCCCCAAAATATTGATGTATCTATCGACAGGGATAAATTAAGAAACCCTCTTGCAATGCTCGATCAGGAGCAAATGATACAGGTTCTTACAAACCTGATTAAAAACTCTGTTGAAGCAATGCCAAAAGGCGGAAAGCTAAAGGTTTTACTCGAAGATTCTGAAAATGAAGTGTTTTTTACAATTTCCGATACAGGCTCGGGAATTAAGGAATCGGATAAAGACAAAATTTTTGAACCCTTTTTTACAACAAAAGGAATAGGAAAAGGAACCGGACTGGGATTGGCAACAGCTTATGGTATTGTAAAAATGCATAAAGGAAAAATCGAACTTGAATCGAACGCAGATATTTCTAAAGGACCAACAGGAACAAGCTTTAAAATAGAATTGCCTAGAATTCGATAAACCATAAAAAAATAAATTATGGAACAAAATAAAAAACTGGTGCTAATTGCTGACGATGATTCTGATTATCTTTTTCAGATGAGAATGTATATCCAGGGTTTCGGTTTCGATGTTATTACAGCAAATAGCCAAAAGGAAGCAGAATATATTATTGAAAGCACTAAGCCCGATTTGGCAATTTTCGATCTTATGATGGAAAAAGATGATAGTGGTTTTATCCTGTGTTTTAAAATGAAAAAAAAATATCCCGATGTTCCCATTATTCTTGCAACAGCAGTCGCATCAGAAACCGGTTTTTCTTTTGGACTAAATACCCAGGACGATAAACAATGGATTAAAGCCGATTTATATTTAGAAAAAGGTATAAGAAAAGATCAATTACACAAAGAAATTAATAAATTGCTTAAAATTTAAAAATAGCAAAATGAACAGTTTAGTTGTACTGGTTGTGGATGATGAACCCGGAATTCGTTCCGGTGTTAGCAGGATACTGAATAATTTCACTGTTAGTTTTCCTTTTATGGATGCTGATATGGGTTTTAATGTTATTGAAGTTGGAACAGGAGAAGATGCAATAGAAGAAATTAAAAACAAACACATAGATATTGTTTTGTTAGATAATAAATTACCAGGTATTCAGGGAACTGATGTACTGGAGTTTATTAATAAAAATAAACCCGAAATAATTGTAATGATGATTACATCCTATGCATCACTTGAATTGGCAGTAAAGGCCACAAGCCAGGGAGCATACGATTTTATTCCAAAACCATTTACCCCGCAAGAGCTTAAATCGTCATTAGAGAATGTATCAAAACATTTATTCCTGCGAGGTGTTACCAAAAAATTAAAGCAGGAAGGAAAGGAAATTCGGTATCAATTTTTATCAGTTTTATCGCACGAATTAAAATCACCACTCAACGCGATTGAAGGTTACTTACGAATAATGCAGGAGAAACAGGCTGGAAGTCGTATTGAAGATTATGAACAAATGATCGACCGTTCTCTGCAAAGAGTTAAGGGGATGAGAAATCTCATCATGGATTTACTCGACCTTACAAAGATAAAGTTTGAGAAAAAAACAGAAAAGTTCCAGATGTTAAAACTAAAAGAGATAGCACAATACGCTATTGAGGCCATAAATCCGTATGCAATTCAAAAAGATATTCATTTTTCGTTGCGCGAAGATGATGAGGTGACTATAAACGCCGATCCGGGTGATATTGAAATTATTTTTAATAATTTGATTTCTAACGCAGTAAAGTACAATAAAGAAGGTGGAGTTGTTGATATCGAACTAAAAAACGAGAAGGAAAAAATATCAATTCAAATAAAAGACTCGGGAATAGGATTAAATAAAGATGAAATAACCCAATTATTCAATGAATTTTATCGTGTAAAAAATGAGCAAACAAGGCATATATCAGGTAGCGGGTTAGGCCTTCCGATTGTAAAACGTGTAGTTGATTTATATCATGGCGATATTCATATTGAAAGTGAGCCGGGCATAGGAAGTACTTTTACCGTTGTACTACCAAAATAATGAAATTGAAAGTGGAAAGAGGAACGAGAGATAAAAAGTGTGAGAACTGGAGCCTTGAAACGATAGTTTTAACTGCTAAAACAGGCAAGCCTGATACTAAATACATGATACTAAAAATAAATATATATGAATAAACTCCCTGAAAAAACTATAGGAAGGTTAAGCGAATACAGAAGAACACTATTAATTTGCCTGGCTAAAGGTAAAACTCATATTTTTTCTCATGAGCTGGCTAATTTGCATCACATAACTGCTGTTCAGGTACGACGCGATATTATGCTTATAGGGTATTCGACAACTCTTAAAAAAGGATACGATGTTAAAGCGTTAATTGATGTTATTGCCCAAATTATTGATACCGATGAAGGTTTAAATGCTGCTGTTATTGGAGCAGGGAATTTGGGGCGGGCAATAATTACTTATTTTAACGGGAAACGTACAAAGTTACGTATTGCAGCTTCTTTCGATGTAGATACTGAAAAAGCAAACAGGGTTATTGCAGGTGTAAAGTGTTACCCAATGACTGATTTAAATAAAATTGTTAAGGAACTTAATATTCGTATCGGAATAATTACTGTTCCTCCCGAAGACGCGGTTTCAGTTGCTGAAAACCTTGTTAATTCAGGAATAAAAGGAATTCTAAATTACACATCAACACCATTAAGTGTTCCACAAAATGTGTATCTCGAAGAGTATGACATGATTACTTCGCTCGAGAAAGTGGCTTATTTTGTAAAACAAAAGAAATAAATCAAGAAGGTTTTACTTTAGAACCTGTAAGATAATAAAAAAACACAGCGTCCTGGCGTTTTTGCAGAGAGAAAAAACATTTGTTAAATGCAGATTCATAGAAGCTTTGATAATTTACATGCAATAAAAAATCCGGTAGTAACAACCGGCTCGTTCGATGGTGTGCATATAGGCCATAAAGTTATAATTAACCGTTTAAATAGCCTTGCCGGCGAAATAAACGGAGAGTCAGTACTTATTACATTTCACCCGCATCCACGCCTGGTTCTATACCCGGAAACAGCAGGTAAAACATTAAGGCTTATAAATACACAGCGTGAAAAAATACATTTGCTCGAAAAGACCGGACTTGGTCACTTAGTTATAATTAATTTTACTAAAGAATTTTCTGAAACCACTTCGCAACAATTTGTTGAAGATATTCTATTAGGAAAATTACATGCAAAAAAAATCATCGTGGGTTTTAATCACCATTTTGGACATAATCGCGAAGGAGATTACTCTTATCTTTATAAACTTACAAAAGACCATAACTTCGAAGTGGAAGAAATACCTGAACAAGACCTGGAGAATGAAACAGTAAGTTCAACTATAACACGTAAAGCCCTTTCCGAAGGCCGCATTCAACGTGCAAATGCCTATCTCGATCATCATTTTATCATGATGGGCGAATTAAAAGAAGGAAATAAAAAATGCCGTGAAGCCGGATTTCTTACACTCGAGATGATTGTTGAAGAAGAAATAAAACTGGTTCCTCTCGAAGGTGTTTATGCTGTTTCATTAACATGCAATGATTCATATTACCGGGGAATGCTGAATATTAAAAATTTAAATAATACAAACATCCCTGGTGTACAGGTGCATCTGTTCGATCTGGAGCCAAATCATGATTTAATAGACAAAATGGCTACTATTACCTTTCATAAACGAATGCGTGGTGAGCTCATGCTAAATAAAACAGATGATCTAAAGAATCAACTGTTAAAAGATAAGAGCGAGATTGAAGAGTTGATTTATTAATACATTCTGCTAACAACGATCGGATTTGTTCTGATATCAATTACTCCATAATTTTCAGAACCTGTTTTTTCAGCTCAGCCATTTCTGTACTTTCAAGCGATCTTTCAGTTGATGAACCATTAATTTTAAATTGTTCGATAATTTGTACGGGAGCTTTGCTAAAAACAAAAATATCGTTTCCTAAAAGAAGAGCTTCGTCAATATCGTGAGTAACAAAAACAACGGTACGTTTATCGAATTGCCATATTTTGCGAAACGATTTCATTAAGTTCTGCTTTAGTTTAAAGTCGAGTGTTTTAAGTGGTTCATCCATTAAAATGATATCCGAAGGATATGCAAATGCACGGGCAATGGCAACCCGTTGTTTCATTCCACCACTTAGTTTAGCGGGGTAAAAATCGGCAAAGTTTTCAAGTTCTACCAATTGCAGGTATTTATCAACAATCTTTCCAGGTTCTTTATCTTTCAGAATAAAAGAAATATTTTCGCGAACTGTTTTCCAGGGTAATAAGCGTGGTTCCTGAAAAATATATGAAATAATTTTTTCATCGAACCCATAAAAATGCCCTGAGTCAGGATGAATAGTTTTGCTCATCATATTCAACAGGGTTGTTTTTCCGCACCCCGATGGGCCTAAAATACAACTTATTGTATGCTCCGGGATTTCCAATGAGAAATCACTGTAAATAGTAAAATCATGAAACGATTTGTTTATATTGCTAATTTTCAGGCTCATTGTTACTTCCAAATTACAATCCGTTGTTCAATTTTTCGAATGATTATCTCAAATAAATAGCTAATAAGAACTGCAACAATTGTCCAGGCAATAACCTGGTTTACCAAGAGATAAGTTTGAGCTGTTTGCATAAATGTTCCAATTCCATAACGGGGTTGGCTTAATACTTCTCCAATTATTATTGCACGCCAGCCAAAGCCCATAGCACTTGATGCCCCGCTAAAAATAAAAGGTGTTATAGCAGGCAAATAAACTTCTTTTACAATCTTAATTTGGCTTATCTTATATATTCGTGCCATTTCAACTAAATCGTGGTCAACGTTCCGAATACCGTCAATTACATTGGTGCATATAAAAGGAAACATGGTTAAAAATGCAATAAAAACCGGAACCATATCCACTTTGAACCAGATAAGTGCTAAAAGGATAAGTGATATCACAGGTGTTGAGCGAATAGTAACCAAAATTGGTTTTAAAAACGCATGAAACGAGCTGTTTATCCCGGCAAAAATTCCCAAAAGGACACCAAGAAGAAAAGAAAGAATAAAACCGATTATTCCACGAAAAATGGTTGATCCAATTATATAAATAAAATCTTTAGTGGTAAAAAGCTTAATAGTTGTCAGAAATGTCAATTCAGGGGAAGGAAGGATTAATTCAGAATGGTAGATTATTGAAACAATTTTCCATATTGTAAGCAGAATAAGTATCGAAATAGTTGTTATTATTCTGTTTTTTTGAAAAATCTTTTTCATCTTTTATAGCCGGATATCTTTTAAAATACAATAACCATAGTATTGTCAAAGATTATTTAATAAACTCGTTGATTTTTTGTAAAAGAAACTGGGGCTTTGTTGGTTTGGAGATATAATCATTACACCCATAATTCAACGCATTTACTTCGTCGTTGGTTAAAGCATAAGCAGTAAATGCAATAATGGGGACATCCCGATTAATTTTTCTGATAATTTTTATAGCTTCAACGCCATCCATATCGGGCATTCGAATGTCCATTAAAATAATATCAATAGTTGGGTTTTCTGTAAAAGTGCGAACAGCTTGTTCCCCATTTTCTACCTGGAAAATCTTAATCCGGGTGGGGTGTAACGATTTCTCTAAAAATTTTAAATTAAGTTTTTCATCATCAGCAATTAAAATGCTTTTATTGCTCCAATCAAAATTCTGATTATATGTTTCTGTGTTTTCTGCCTTCATTCGTTTTATAAGAGAGTTCTCAAAGTAATTGTAATTATTAAAATGGATAATTGTTTGTAGAATAAAATTAAACAAAATTATATATATGAACTAATTTAAAAAGAAATTTTCATCAGGAATATTTCCACCAATAATATCGGGATTTAAAGTATAAAATAATTCCAGATAGTTATAAATCTCTGTTTTAACATCTTTTGAAGAAATAAAATTTAAATTAGACCGGGGTATGGAGATTCTTGCAACTTCAATGTTTGGTAAAATATTGTATTTTACAATCAAGCTAGCTGCCGAATCAGGGTTCGCGTTTACCCAATCGGTTGATTTCCGATACTGGTCTAAAAACAGGGAAACATATTTTTGATTATGTTTTGCAAATTCAGATTTTACAAGTAAAGCAGTTTGAGCTATAGGTATATTCCTATTTAGTTTTTGCCATTCGGCATTTAAATCAAATAAAGGATAAACATTTTTATTTTTTTGCATTACCAGGCTAACCATTGGCTCAGATATAACACCCAGGACTGCTTGTTCTGCTGCAACGGCATTTGCCAGATCAATATGTGTTGGGAAAGAGTAATCGAGTATAACATCCTTTTCGGGATCAATATTATTTTGGATTAATAGATGCTTAAACAAAACATCGGGAGTCATTCCTTTAGCCATGAGATGTATTTTTTTCCCTTTTAAATCATTCCATGTTCGAATAGATGTGTCGCTTCCAAATAGATAAAGTGTGCCCCATACGGGGATAGCAGCAAGTTTGTAATTAATGCCTCTGTTATATAAAATAGCACCCATGGTTGTTGGTAAAATAGCAAAGTCAACCTTGTTTTCAAGCATTAGTTTTCGAACCTGGATGGGTTCATTCAAAATAATTATCTCGGTTCCTGGGTTTTTTGTTATTGCCAGGCTATCAATTATTTTAATCATTCCCATAGCCGACGGGCCTTTCAAAGTTGCAATCGTAATTTTTTTGTTTTCTGCGGATTTGTTACACGATAATGCACAAACTAAAGATACAAGTAAAAGGACAAGTATTTTTTGCATGATAAATTTTTTACAAATCTAATATATTTCATATTAACACGAAACCAAACTTCAAACTTCAAACTTCAAACTTCAAACTTCAAACTTCAAACTTATAAATCTGTTATATATCATATTTTTTGTTCGAAATAAAGTTTGTATCTTTGTTAACAAATTAACAGTAAACCTGATTTACTCTTTCTGAGAAACGGAAATATTTCTGTTTCAAGGTTAAAGAAAAAATCTAATCCGGAGGAAATCTGATGGAAAAGAGAATTGGAACCGCACTTATTTTAATTGAGAATAAAGAAAGCGTTCATCTTCTGAACGATATTATCTCGAAACATTCCGAAATTATTATTGGCAGGCAGGGATTACCACGTTACAATGGCCAAAGTATTATTTCTCTTGTTCTTGAAGGTACCACCGATGAAATTGGATCTTTAACCGGTCAGTTAGGCCGTATAAAAGGGTTGCAAGTAAAATCAGTAGTACTAAAAAACAAGAAAAACAATGAGAACGATTAAATTTTTAATTTTCCTTTTTGCATCAGTAAACAGCTTTTCTCAAACTCATGACCTCAAGGGAGTGGTTTCAGACTCTGAAACAAACGAAAAACTAAGCGGAGTACATATTCAGTTGTTTAGTAATGAAAAATCACATAGCTATTATTCTATTACTAATCTGAATGGTGAGTTTGTTATTACCGGAATTATTGAAGATGAATACCGGTTGCTTACATCTTACCTGGCTTATAAAAGTTATGACAGTACATTTAGGATAACATCCGATTACGAGCTCGAAGTTATTTTAAATAAAGAATATGTAAGCCTGGGGGAAGTCATTGTAAGCAGCACACGGTACGATCAATTCATAAAAGAAATACCTGTTCCAGTTGAAATTGTTGAACAAAATCAGATTGAACGCTCATCGTCTTTTACAGCATCTGATATTTTGCAGCAAGAACCCGGTGTGGCATTAAGCCGCGATGGCATTTGGGCTACAGGTATAAATATTCGCGGATTGGGCGAACAACGTATTGTAATGATGGTTGATGGCAACCGGATAGAAACAGCAACCGACCTGATGGCTTCCATGTCGTTGTTTGATGTAGATGATATTGTTCGAATAGAGGTAATAAAAGGGGCTTCGTCTTCATTATATGGAACAGGAGCTCTGGGCGGTATTGTAAATGTAATTAACAAAGAAGGATATTTTAATTCAGCTCCGTATTTTAATGGATGTTTTAATACAGGATTTAGTTCTGCAAACGAGTTATTTACCCGCAAACTAACATTTAATTCAGGTTCAGGCAGATGGTATGTACGATTAAGTGGTTCGTTACGCGATGCAGGCGATATTAGAACTCCTGAAGGAACAATTGATAACAGCCAGTTTTCAGACCAAAGTATTTCCTTGTCGGCCGGCTTAAAAATCAAAGAGAACCATGTATTTAAAGTAAACTACCAGTTTTTCGATGCTGATGACGTTGGCATTCCCGGGGGATCTGCTTTTCCAGGCAATGCAACAGCAACATATTCCGATGCAAAACGTGAGCTATTTTCTGCTAATTACGAAATAACAAATATTACAGCCTCATTCGAACGGTTGAATGTAAAATATTTTCATCAATATATTGTCCGTGATGTTGATTTACTTCCAAACTCGCCAGTAATAACACCAACAAGAATAACTACACCAGAATTATTTACTCCATCAGGCGAGCACACCACCGATGGTATTCAAATTCAGTCGGATTGGAAATTTACAGAGAAAAATTCATTTATTGCAGGTATTGATGTGTGGAGAAGAATGCTGACTACAAGTCGCGAAAAATATATCCGTGTTGATGTATTAGATACAAGTGGCGATACTATTGCAACAAATAATCTTGTACGTGGCGAAACACCCATTCCCGAGTCAGTTTTTGGAACGGCTGGTATTTATTTGCAGAATGAACAGAAAATGCTCAACAACAGGCTTAAAGTTATTTTGGGTGTACGATTGGATGGTGTTCGTATCGCTAATGAACAGGCATTCGATATCGATTATTTGATTACAAATGGTACCCGAAACGATTCTCCGCCAAACCAGCGAATTACTTTCGAAGAAAACGAAGAGTACAAAATATCGTGGAGTGCAAACCTGGGTATTTTATATTCTCTCACAAATGATATGGATTTAAGCTTGAATACAGGGCGTTCATTCCGGGCACCATCGCTCGAAGAAAGTTATAAATACATTGATTTGGGTAATATGGTTCGTTTAGGTGATCCTGACCTGGATCCTGAAAAAGGATATTCTGTAGATTTAGGGTTTCGAATATGGAAACCAAAATTTCATTTCAAAGTGAATGGATTTGTAAACTGGCTTTCGGACATGATTGTTGAAGAGTCGGGCGAGTTTATTTATTCATACACAACAGGAGTAGTTGATACAATACCTGCCCTGATAAATGCAAATGTCGATCAGGCCCGCCTGTATGGTTTTGATATGAACTTTGAATACAATTTTTATAAAACATTTACTCTTTATGGACTAGGTTCTTTTGTAAGAGGCGAGGATACTAAAAATGAAACAAGTTTGCCTCTTATTTCTCCTCTGAATGGCCGATTGGGATTGCGTTATGAAATCCCTAAATATTTTGGTGTTGAATTTATTGCCATAGGTTTTGCCGATCAAAATAAAGTTGCTGATGGTGAAAAAGAAACAAAAGGTTTTGCACGCTTCGATTTTACGGTTCATTCATCATTGATAAACCTTGATTTTGCAAAATTCCAGCTTTTTGGAGGAATTGAGAATATTGGCGATCGTGCATACCGAAACCACCTGGCAACGAACAGGGGAGCAATAGATATTGAGCCGGGAAGAAACTTTTATATTAAACTTAAGCTATTGTTCTAGAAACAGAAAGAAAATTGATATTGTCTCTAACCAAAAAATTACAAACTAAATATCTTGATGATTCATCGTGTTCTTTGTGAAAATTAAAAAAATATAAAGTAAAAAGAAAAATATATGAAATTCTTCCCCGAAAAATGCAAAATTGAGGATCAACGAATGAAATCATTTATTGATCCCGAAGAACTATGGGATTATATAAATAATACCCAGGCAACTAAAGAAAGAGTCCGGGAGATAATTGCTAAAGCACTGAATAAAGAACGTTTAACTCTTGCAGAGACTGCCGTGCTTATTAATGCCAGTGATCCCGAATTGATCGAAGAAATAAAGCAGGGTGCAAGAACCCTGAAAGAAAAAGTGTATGGCAACCGTATTGTACTTTTCGCTCCATTGTACATCGGGAATAAGTGTACTAACAACTGTAAATATTGTGGATTCAGGGTGTCAAACAAAGACGCTATACGACAGACACTTGATGATCAGCAGATAGTAAAAGAAGTGGAAGCTCTCGAAGATAATGGACAGAAACGACTGATTTTGGTTTATGGAGAACATCCCGATTACTCGCCCGAATATATTGCTCATACTGTTAAAACGGTGTATGGTGTTAGAAAAGGAAATGGCGAAATCCGTCGTGTAAATATTAATGCTGCTCCATTGGATATTGACGGGTTCAGAATAGTTAAAGAATCAGGAATCGGAACATACCAGGTTTTCCAGGAAACATATCACCCGGAGGCTTATGCCAAATATCATTTAGGAGGGAAAAAGAAAGACTTCGACTGGCGTTTAACATCGTTGGATCGGGCACAGGAAGCCGGTGTTGATGATGTAGGTATCGGGGCATTATTTGGTTTGTACGATTGGCGTTACGAGGTGCTTGCCTTGGTTCGTCATACCAATCATTTTGAAGCGTGTTACAATGTTGGCCCGCATACCATTTCTTTTCCACGTATTCAGAGCGCATCGGATATTGATGTTGATCCAAAATACCTGGTGAGCGATGAAGATTTTGTGAAATTGGTTGCCATATTGCGTTTGGCTGTTCCATATACAGGAATGATACTTACTGCACGCGAATCAGTTCAGGTACGCCGCGAAGTGCTTCAGTTTGGTGTATCACAGATTGATGGTGGGACAAAACTCGAGTTGGGATCATATTCAGATACCAAAAATGAAGAACAAAACCTGAATCGGGAACAATTTGTAATTAACGACAACCGCTCTCTGGCAGAAATTATTGATGAGCTTATTGATACAGAATATTTACCTTCATTTTGTACTGCTTGTTACAGGCTCGGCAGAACGGGTGAACACTTCATGGAGTTTTCAGTTCCGGGGTTCATTAAACGATATTGTACTCCAAATGCAATACTCACTTTAGCTGAATATTTGGTTGATTATGCATCTGAAGATACTGCAAAAAAAGCATGGATTGTAATAAACAAGAATATTGAAAACATGGAAGATGAGAAAATCAGAAATTCAATTAAAGAGAAAGTAGAAAAAATAAAATCAGGAACCAGAGATTTATACTATTAATTTATGATAAAAGGAAAAGATTTAAAACCACATATAGGAATTTTTGGCCGGAGAAATTTTGGTAAAAGTTCTTTTATCAATGCTCTCACAAAGCTTGATGTGGCTATAGTTTCTGAAATTGCAGGAACAACTACCGACCCGGTGAAAAAATCAATGGAAATATTCGGTATTGGCCCTGCAATTATAATTGATACTGCCGGTATTGACGATTCAGGAGAACTTGGAGAAAAGAGAGTAGCGAAAACAATAGATGCAATAAAACAAATTGACTGTGCAGTATTGCTTATCGCGAATAATGTCTTTGATGAATTTGAAGAAATGCTGATTCAAAAATTCAATAAATTTAAAATCCCATTTCTAATTGTTCATAACAAATCCGATGTTGAGCCAATTTTGAATTCAACAATAAAAAAAATAAATCAACATACCAACGCGATTATTGTTGAATTTTGTGCAAAAACGAGCTTTAATATCGAAGGAGTTATTGAAGCGCTTAAAAATACAATTCCGGAAACAGCATATCAAACCCCGTCATTATTAAAAGGAATTATTGAACGCGGTGACATTGTAATGCTTATAACTCCTATTGATTCGGAAGCTCCCGATGGAAGAATGATTTTGCCACAGGTTATGGCTATTCGTGATGTTCTCGATAATAATGCAATAAATGTTGTAGTAAAAGAAACCGAAGCAGAACTATTTTTAAAGGAAACCGGGATTAAACCCAAATTGGTTATAACCGACAGCCAGGCATTCGGGTATGTGAATAAAATTATTTCGCCTGATAGTATGTTAACAGGGTTTAGCGTGGCTTATGCAAACATGCGAGGCCCCTTTAATGATTATGTAAGAGGTACAAGAAAAATTGATGAGCTGAAAGATGGCGATAAAGTAATAATTCTCGAATCATGCACCCATCAGGTAAGTTGCGAGGATATTGGCAGGTATAAAATACCACGCTGGCTAAGAGAATATACTAAGAAACAATTGGAATTTGATGTTGTTGCCGGTTTAAATGAAATTAAGAACCCAATTACCGATTATGCATTGGTTATTCAATGTGGCGGATGCATGATTACACGCAAACAGGTTTTAAGCCGTTTGTCTGATGCTATAGAAACCGGTGTTCCTGTTACCAATTACGGGCTGACTATTGCATATATAAACGGAATTTTTGACAGGGCTGTTGCTCCTTTTATTAAATAATTTATGATAACTGTAAGCGAAATATTAAATAAGCAGGAATTGTCTAAAGAAGATATTATATACCTGCTTTCAATAACAAGCAAAGAAGAACATGACGCTTTAATTAAAAAAGCGTATTCAGTAAAAGAAAGCTATTTAGGGAAGAATGATTATTTGCGGGGGCTGATTGAATTATCAAACCAGTGTAAAAAGAATTGCTTATATTGTGGAATAAGAGCAGAAAACTCTAAAGTCTCAAGGTACTCGATTTCCGATGAGGAAGTTTTGCAGGTAACTGAATTTGCCCTGAAAAATAAATTCACGGGAATTGTTTTACAATCGGGCGAACAAAGCAATGCTCATTTTACAAAAAGAATAACTGAGCTGATAATCAAAATAAAAAAAATAACATATCCTGAATTCCGCATCACTCTTTCACTTGGAGAACAATCATTCGAAACATATAAAGAATGGTTTGATGCAGGAGCGCAACGTTATTTGTTGCGAATCGAATCATCAGGCGAAGAGTTGTATAATAAAATTCATCCCGATAACGAATTACATGATTATAAAACACGGCTGCAATGCCTTGAAAATATTCAGAAAGTTGGTTATCAAACCGGAACAGGAGTGATGATTGGCTTGCCATTTCAAACAATTGAGAATCTGGCCGATGATTTATTATTCTTAAAAAAAATGAATATCGATATGGCTGGCATGGGTCCCTATATTGAACATACCGATACTCCTTTGTACAAACATAAAGATTTATTATTGCCCATTTTAGAACGGTTTAATCTCTCTCTTCGCATGATAGCAATCTTGAGAATAATGATGCCAGATATCAATATCGTATCAACAACGGCACTTCAGTCTATTGTACCCATGGGAAGAGAACGCGGATTAAAAGCCGGGGCTAATGTTCTTATGCCTAACCTTACTCCCGGAAAATACAGAAGCAGCTATCTTCTTTACGAGAATAAAGCATGTATAGATGAGGAAGCTGATGAATGCCTGGATTGCCTTGCAAACAGGGTTAAAATGATTGGAGAAGAGATTGCTTATAGTGAAGATGGAGATTCTAAACATTTTACACTAAGAAATCGTATTTCTCTCGAATTTAATGAAAAGAGGCTAAGCTAAAAAATGAAACATGTGTTGTTATTTCCTGCTATATGGTTTATTTATTATAACCCTAATGTTGTGCTAAATTAACAGAAATCCGGATAAACACCTGGAAATTTGCCAAAACAATGTGGGTAATTTTGGGAAGCGATAGTTGACTTAAACAAATAAATTTGTAACTTACATCATTATTCCCAAAATCAAATTTTATGGCAAAAGAAACAAGAATACTTGGTGTTCTTATCACCGACAGGCAAAAAGAAGCAGGTAAAGTTCAGGCTGTACTTACAAAATTCGGATGTTCTATTAAAACCAGGTTGGGATTACACGAAGTAAGCGACGACCTGTGTAGTACAAGCGGTTTACTTTTGTTAGAACTTACAGGCGATTTGTCCGAAATGGATAAACTCGAAAAAGAATTAAAAACAATAGCCGGAACACAAACGCAGAAAATGATTTTTAAGGATTAATTTTAGGGGATTTTTATTAAAAAAGCGGGAGTAAGTTTTATTCCCGCTTTTTTATTTTATCTCTGTTATCCACATAAAATAGTAAAAAACAAGATGAATTTTCAAATTTTTCCTATATATCGCCACTTCACGGGAACCGGTTGTTAAAAATCAGTCGGACAATAATAATTTTTTATGCTGATAAAGCAAAAGTCATATTTTAAATCAAAAATTATTTATATCTTTAAAGTAATTTTAAATTTACAAACAAGTAGCTGGCATTCAATAGTTTACAATAATCGAGTTCGAGTTTATCATTAAAAGTTTAAACAAATGAAAGATAGTTTATTAAAAATAGCATTCATTTTTAGCATTCTCTTTTTTTTGAGCAGTACAATTAACGCTCAGAATTATGAAGTAAAGGGAGCCGGAACCGATGATGCGAATGGCATTTATATCCCTTCTGGTAAGAAAAACGGCAAAACACAGTATAAAAATGGCAAATACACTCTTTTTTATAAAGGATGCCATGCAAAATGGATGATAATATCGCCCGATGGCAATCTTTACAGAAATAAAAAAGATTCAAATACACCTCCCGAAAATGGATGGGAAAAAGGATGTGGAAAAGGTAGCCTCGAGCCTGCACCAACAATTTTACCTGTTGCTGAAAATCCCCAAAAAGAAAATTAATATCAAATAAACTAAAATAAACAAATACTGATTATGAGAAAATTTACCTTGTTTTTATTTTTGAGTTTAGTGATGTTATTCACATCATTAAACCTTTCTGCACAATACCTTGTAAGTGGTGCAGATGAACCTGGTGTAGATGGTTACTATTACGAAGATGGTACTGAAGATGGTAAGCCTCTATACACAAATGGGCATTATTTTTTGCATTATAAAGGATGTACAACCAAATGGGCAATATCGAGTTTGTCTGCTTGTCCTTTATATAGTACTACTGTTGACGGTGATGTTCCTCCTGCGGAAGGATGGCATGAAGGCGGGCGTGGAGATTACGGTAAGGCACCTCTAATTGCAAAAATGAATTCTATTGCCTGGGATACCAAAATTATAATAGAATCACCTGATGATGATGGCACTTTCAATGATTCTATTCAAATGTTGTTATACACAGTTGACAATCCTTTTACAGGGAACAATGGCGACGATTTTGTTGCAGATGGTAAAGTAATTGTTACAAATTTACCTGCCGGGCTCACTGCAATTGTTGAAAGAACCGGCGATAGCACGTTAGTGTTGAAACTTGCCGGTAGTGCAATAAACCACACATACCAGAATAATGTTGATAATATTTCCCTGCAATTTCAGAATAGTGCTTTTAGTGATGGGAATGCTTCGGAGATAGAGAATTCTGTTATAGAGAACATAGGTATTCGTTTTTTAGAGCAATTCCTGGTTTTTGGTGCAACAATAACCCCTGAGGTTAACGATACATTTTCTTTGAGTGGTATTCATAACATGAAACCTCTATATACCAGTGACACTTATTATATGTTTTATAAAGGATGCCAGTGGGGAACAAAATGGGCCATTTCAAATGATATTGGCAATTGCCCTGAATACACTACAAAAAACAGTGGTGATTTTCCAAATGTAACCGGATGGAGTGACGGGCGTGCGTATGGAAACGATACCATTTACATGGCACATTTAAATAGCATACATTATAATAAAACCTCCATTTTTGAGTCAGGTGCAGACGATGGAACATTTACAGATTCTATCATTGTACGATTTGTTGCACCTGCTGACGGAAATACATTTACAGGAACTAACAACGATGATTTTATTGCAGGTGGCAAACTGGTTGTATCTAATTTGCCTGCCGGGCTTACTGCTGTTGCAACACGAACAAGCGAGACTTCACTTACTGTTAAGTTTACAGGTTCTGCAACAAATCACACACCGGATTATAATGTAAATAACCTGACTTTTGAATTCCAGAACAGTGCATTTAGCAATAACGATGCTTCATCTGTAGAAAATGACAATAACATATCCATGGAATTTATCGAAAAAGTTGTTGTTGTTGATGCTGTTTCCTATCCCGATATGAATGGAATTTATATATCATCAGGATTTATAAATAATAAACATTCATATTCAAAAGGAGATTATACTATAGGTTACAAAGGATGTAATGCAAAATGGGTACTTGTTGAAGGAACGAATATATTTAATTGCCCCGAATATTCAACATTATACAACGGAGATACTCCTGAAGGTGTATGGGGACAAGGTGGAAGAGGAGGCTCACAGGAAGAAAAAGTATATGTCATTAAACCAAATTCACTCCTGTATAGTAACGATGCATTTATTGAAGATAGTATAAACAATGGCAGTACGAGCGATTCGATTGTAATTCGCTTTATTTACCCTGATAATGCAGACGGATTTACCGGTTCAAATGGTGATGATTTTGTTGCTTCGGGCAAAGTTCTAATTACGAATTTACCTGAAGGACTAACTGCTGTTGCAACCCGAACCAGCGACACTACAATTGTTGTTAAGCTTACCGGAACAGCAACCCATCATACGATTAATTACAATGCCGATAATATTGGTATTGCATTTCAGAATACAGCGTTCCTGAATGGAAATGCATCTTCTGTAAATTATTCTACAAAGAATAATATTAAAATGCGTTTTATTCAAAAATATGAAGTAATGAATGCTGAAGATACTCCAGATGTAAATGGAACTTATATTTCAAGTGGCATAGTAAACGAACATGTGGTTTATGCTAAAGGAGAATACAGATTAGGCTACCGTGGCTGCGAATGGGGAGCGTATTGGGTTATTGTTGATGGGGATAACGATGGAAATGTAAGCCCTGGATATTGCCCAATATATAATGTTGAAGAATTTTCAGAAGATATTCCGGTTACTGGTTGGGAAAATAGCTCGATGATGGTATATCCGCATAATAGTTTACTTTATTTAAAAGATTATTTCAATGAATCAGAATCTAATGATGGTAGTATAGATAATAGTGATACATTGGTAATCAGGTATTTTTATCCTGAAAGTGGAGCTAAATTCTCAGGAGTAAATGGCGATGATTTTGTTACAGACGAAAAAGTAACAATACAAAATTTACCAGCTGGTTTAACTGTTGTTATGACACGCACAAGCGACACAACCCTTGCAGTTGTGCTGAATGGTTCAGCGACAATGACAGACGTGAATAATTTAACATTCATATTCTCGGATAATGCTTTCGAAGGCATGGATGCATCAGATGTATTCTTTTCTACAAAAGAAGATTTAGAAATAGATTTTCATGATGAATATTATGTAGCATCCACGGGAGGCGATTATGCAACGATTGCAGAAGCTGTTGCCGATAGCAAAGTGAAAAATGGCGATGTGCTTATTTTAGCTGCTGAAACTTTTACTGAGTATGGTGTGAATGTAACAAAAGGATTGACCTTCAGGGGGCAGGGTGCCGGTAAAACCATTGTGCAGGCACATGCTACACCAGGTTCTGCTACCGACAGGATCTTCTACATGTCTTTTAATTATGATAATTATAGAACTGTTGCCTTTGAAAACATGACTATCCGAAACGGGAAAGATGGTAATAGTGGTGGTGGTATATTTGCTGAATACGCAAATATTCACATTAAAAATTGCGAGTTTGAGAATAACCAGGCAACTTACAATGGTGGGGCAATTTATACATATTTTGGTAATTTTACAGCAGAGAACAGTACCTTTTCAAATAATTCAACATCATATTCAGATGCAAACTCTGGAGGAGGGGCATTATATATTCTTTCATATAGAGATGGAGATACAGCATCTATTAGCAATTGTACTTTTAGCAATAACAGTACTTTGGGAGCTGGAGGAGCTGTTCGGACATATCATTCCCTTAATATTATAAACTCAACGATATCCAATAATACGGCTACATATTACGGGGGAGGTATTTTTAAAAATGGAAACACTATAGATATGTTCAATGTTATTGTAGCAAACAATACCTCGTCAAGTGGAAACGATATTTACGGAAGCGTAACTGCCAACTACTGTTTAATTGAAAATATAACAGGAGTAACCATTACAGGTTCGAATAATGTTACAGGTTCAGATCCTGAGCTTTCCGCTTTAGCTCATAATGGAGGAAGTACACAAACCTGCGCCATATCTTCAACAAGCCTTGCAAAAGATGCTGGAACAAACGAAGGAGCGCCAGAACTCGACCAGCGTGGAGTAGCAATGTTTAATGGTATTAAGGATATTGGCGCTTATGAATACAATACAGAACCATTAATTCTGGTTTCCGACACCATTCTGAATTTTGGAAATACCGTTGTAAACGACAGCAGTGAATTGTGTTATTCACTTTCAGCGATTAACCTTACCAACGATTTGGTTATAACTTCCCCGGCAGGGTATAAACTCTCTGGTTATTCAGGAGAAAGCTTTGTTGGTACAACAAGCATAACACTTTCACCTGTAGGCGGAATAATAAGCGATACAGTTATTTATGTACATAGTTACCCAACCACTGTTGGTGCACTGGAAGGAGTAATTACCCTTGTAAGCACCGATGCTGAAACTATAAACATAACATTAACAACAAATGGTGTTACAGCTCCTACAGGCGCTAATAAATCAGTTAAGGTTATTAAAAATGTAAAGAAATACTTTACAAACGAAGATTTCACATTTGCCGATACCGATGGAGGTATTTTCGCAGGAATTCAGATTCTTACCAAAGAAACGAATGGAGATCTTGAATACGATGGAGTAAATGTAGCCGAAGGAGTTGTGTCAGATGATGTAACCAAACTTTCATTTATGCCTTTCGAAAATGAATGCGGATTGGCTTATGCAACCTTTACATTCAAAGTTAAAGATAACACGGGATTGTATAGTGAAGAAACCTATACTATGGCCATAGATGTAAATGATATCCCTGCAGGGGCAAACGATGCTGTAACAACCAGCGAGGATGTAAACAAAACCTTTGCAGCCGGAGATTTTACATTTACAAATACTGTTGGTTCGTTCGACGGGATTAACATCGTCTCGGCAGAAACATCTGGTGATTTGGAATACAACGGGGCAGATGTAACAGCCAGCCAGGAATGTGCAGATGTAAGTTTGTTGGTATTTAAACCGGTGGCAAATGAAAATGGAAGTTCTTATGCAACGTTCGAGTTTAAGGTAAAAGACGATTTGGGCGAGATAAGTGCAGAAAGCTACACGATGACAATAGATGTTACAGCAGTAAACGATGCACCAACATTAGCAAATGCAATACCCGATGGTGATGCTACAGCAGGAGTGGCTTACACTTATGTAGTACCTGAAAATACCTTTGCCGATATCGATTTAGGTGATGTATTCACTTATACAGCAACATTGAGCGACAATAGCAGTTTGCCTGCATGGTTAACATTTACGGCAGCTACCCGCACCTTCAGCGGCACACCAACATCATCGGGCAACATAACAATAAAAGTAACAGCAACCGATGTAGCTTTGGCCAATGTATCCGATGAATATGTATTAACCATAGCAAGCGGAACAGGCATTGATGATTTGTTTGGAGCAAACTTACAGGTATATCCAAACCCGACGAGTGGTTTAATTTCAATATCACTGAAAAACAATGTATCCGAAGTGAGAGTTGAAATAACCGATGTAATTGGGAAAGCAGTAATTATCAAAACACTGTCTGACTCAAAAACAGATATTGATTTATCGGGTTATGCAAAAGGAGTTTATTTTATAAAACTTTCGAATGGCGAAGAAACAGTAACCAGGAAAATTGTAGTTCAATAAACTTCAGGAAAAATAGTTTACACGATGGAAGATGAATAAAATATTCATCTTTCATCATTTTTACTAAAAATAATAAATGGTTTTCATGTGTCTTATATTCAATTTGTTATAAAACACGACATGCTTTAAACAAAATAATACCTCAATAAAATATATTACAAAATAAAACTAAATGATTATGAGAAAATTTACCTTGTTTTTATTTTTGAGTTTAATGGCGTTATTTGCATCATTAAACCTTTCTGCACAATACGCTGTAAGCGGGGCAGAAGACCCGGACGCAAACGGGATTTACTATGAAAATAGTACGGAAAATGGAAAGCCTTTATATTCCAATGGCAATTACAGTATGTTTTATGTGGATTGTAATACTAAATGGGCAATTGGAAATGTAGGTAATTGCCCGGAATATAGTACTTATTCTGATGGCGATGTTCCTACAAACGATTTATGGCACAAGGGGGGAAAGTATAAAGGTTCACCCGATGACCCGATAATGGTTGCAAAATTGAATAGCATTACTTACGACAGGGATGCATTTATTGAATCTGATTATGATGATGGACGATTTGAAGAAGAAGTTAATATCTTTTTATATGCGACAGATAATTCTTTTACAGGTGCAAACAATGAAGATTTTGTGGTATCTGGTAAAGTTGTAGTTTCCAATCTGCCAACAGGGCTAACAGCGGTTATCAGGCGTACAAGCGATAGCACGTTAAGAGCTGTACTTACAGGTTCTGCAATGAATCATACAAGATTCAACAATGTTGATAATCTTACATTTGAATTCCAGAATAGTGCATTTAGCAATAACGATGCTTCTGCAATAGGATATTCAACCAGGAACAATCTGAAAATTTTGTACATGGAAAAATTGCTGGTTTCCGGAGCAACTATAACACCAGATGTTAATAACGTATTCGTTTTAACCGGATTATATAATGGAAAGCCAATATATTCAAATGGAGACAATAATATCTATTATAAAGGTTGTACCTGGGGTGCTCAATGGGCTTTGGGAGAACCTGGTAGTTGCCCGAAATATTCTACTGCAGTTTCCGGAGATTTAGCACCTTCTTCTGGTTGGTATAATGGAGGTGGGGGCGATGGTTCGTCTGATACTATTTACATAAATCATGTAAACAGCTTGGCTTATATAAATGAAATGGTTTTGGAATCTGCAAATGATGATGGTTCTATTGAAGATTCGATTATCATAGAATTTATAGCTCCGGCAAATAATAATACTTTTACAGGTACAAATGGCGATGATTTTATTGCAAGTGGGAAAGTAGTTGTTTCTAACCTGCCCGAAGGTATTACAGCTGTGATTACCCGGATAAGTGATGTATCATTGCTGGTTAAATTTTCTGGGGCTGCTACAGAACATGAGTTTTCAAACAGCATATATAACCTGGGTTTCGAATTTAAAAACAGTGCATTTAGTGGCGGGGATGCTTCTGCTGTTGATAATTATTTTAAGAATGATTATATAATTCAATTCCTTCAAAAATATGAAGTAATTGATGCTCTTATACCTGATGTAAACGGAACATATATTTCCAGTGGTTTTTATAACGGGAAAACAATATATTCAAAAGGCGAATACAGGTTAGGTTATCGTGGATGTACTGCAAAATGGGTAATTATAGGAGGCGACGATGACAGCAGGGTATCCAGCGGAAATTGCCCCTTATATTCTACCGAAGTTGATGGAGATACTCCTCCTTATAATGGATGGGGCGAAGGAGGACGTGGAGGTTTCAATGAAAAAATATATGTAATTCCTCATAATTCGATTATATATAATCCAAATTCTATTTTCGAAGCTCTTTCAAATGATGGAACCATAAACGATACTTTGGCAATAACGTATTATTATCCAATGGGAAGCAACGTGTTTACAGGAACCAATGGAGATGATTTTATTGCTGATGGTAAAATAATTGTATCGAATTTACCTGCCGGCCTTACTGCTGTAGCAGAACGTACAAGTGATACAACCATAACAATTAAATTCACTGGAGCAGCAACCAGTCATAAATATACCGATAATATCAATAACCTGGCATTCGAGTTCCAAAACAGTGCCTTTAGTGAGGGTGATGCTGTTTCTGTTCCCAATTACCTGAAAGATGATATTGCCATTGTCTTTTTAATGAAATATGAAGTTATTAATGCAACAAGTAACCCGGGATTGAATGGAACATACGTGTCAAGTGGTTATTTTAACGATAAACTGGTATTTTCTTTTGATGAATACAGGTTAGGCTATCGTGGTTGTGGTGCGGAATGGGTAATTGTAGATGGCGATAATGATGATAATATAGCACGCGGTTATTGCCCTGAATCCAGAACAGATGTTGATGAAGATCTTCCTCCGCTTACTGGTTGGCATGATGTAACGTTAACTGTTTATCCACATAATAGTTTATATTATAGCAAAACATTTTTTATGGAGTCTGATGCTGGCGATGGCTCAATAAACAATGATGATACATTGGTAATACGATATTTCTTTCCTGAAAACAATGCAATTTTTTCAGGTACCAATGATGATGATTTTGTTGCCGCAGGTAAAATTGTGGTATCGAACCTGCCAGCAGGACTTGCTGCTGTTGCTACACGTACCAGCGATACTACTTTGGCTGTTATATTTACAGGAAATGCTATAAATCATAATTTTGCCGATAATATTTTAAACCTGACATTTGAGTTCCAAAATACGGCATTTACCGGAGTCATTGCTTCAGATATTTTCGGATATATAAAAGATGATCTTGTTATACAATTCTTGCAAAAATATGAAGTAATTGATGCTGTTTCAACACCTGCCGTAAACGGAACATATATTTCCAGTGGCTTTTATAACGGGAAACCAATATATTCAAAAGGCGAATACAGGTTAGGTTATCGTGATTGCAATGCAAAATGGGTAATTATAGGAGGTGATGATGATAATAATGTAGAAAGAGGAAATTGCCCCTTATATTCTACCGAAGTTGACGGGGATACTCCTCCTTATGATGGATGGGGCGTAGGAGGAAGTGGAGGCTCTTCAGGTGAAATAATATATGTAATTCCTCACAACACGATTATGTACAGTTCTAATGGTATTGTAGAAGATCTTTCGAACGATGGAACTATAAACGATACCCTGGCCCTGACGTATTACTATCCGGCAGGAAGTAATGTATTTACAGGATCTAATGGAGATGATTTTATTGCTGATGGTAAAATAATAGTATCGAACCTGCCTGCAGGGCTTACTGCTGTGGCAGAACGTACAAGCGATACAACCATAACAATTAAATTCACGGGAGCAGCAACCAGTCATAATTATACCGATAATATCAATAACCTGGCATTCGAGTTCCAAAACAGTGCCTTTAGTGAAGGGGATGCTGTTTCTGTTAACAATTACCTGAAAGATGATATTGCCATTGTCTTTTTGGTGAAATATGAAGTTTTTAATGCAACAAGTAACCCGGATTTGAATGGAACATACGTGTCAAGTGGTTATTTTAATGATAAACTGGTATTTTCTTTTGAAGAATACAGGTTAGGTTATCGTGGTTGTGGTGCGGAATGGGTAATTGTAGATGGCGATAATGATAATAATGTAGCACACGGTTATTGCCCTCAATCCAGAACAGATGTTGGTGGAGATCTTCCTCCGCATACTGGTTGGCATGATGAAACGTTAACTGTTTATCCACATAATAGTTTGTATTATAGCAGAAACAGCTTTAATGAGTCGTATGTTGATGAAGGATCAATAGACAATGCTGATACATTGGTAATACGATATTTCTTCCCTGAAAACAATGCAATTTTTTCAGGCACTAATGATGATGATTTTGTTGCCGATGGTAAAGTTGTAATTTCAAATTTACCAGTCGGTTTAACAGCAGCCGTGGTGCGTACAAGTGATACTACTTTGGCAGTTGTATTAACAGGTATGACGGGATCGGGAGATGTGAATAATTTAACATTCGTATTTTCTGATGAAGCATTTAGCGGTATCGATGCAGCAAATGTTTTCTATTCAACAAGAAATGATATTGAAATAGATTTTCATAACGAGTATTATGTTGCTTCAACTGGAGGCGATTTTACGACGATTACCGAAGCGGTTGGTAGCTCTAAGGTAAAGGATGGTGATGTGCTCATTCTGGCTGCCGAAACATTTACTGAGACCGGTATAAATGTTACAAAATCATTAACATTTAGAGGGCAGGGTGCAGGAAAAACTATTGTACAGGCAAATGCTGCACCAGCTACAGCTACTAATCGAATATTCTACATGAATTTCAGTAGCAATAATTACAAAAACATTACTTTCGAAAGCATGAGCCTTAAAAATGGTAATATTGGAGACCTTGGAGGTGGTATATACAGCAGGTATTGCAATTTGACCATAAAAAATTGTGAAATAGCAAATAATCGAAGCACATATTATTATGGGCAAGGTGGCGCTATTTGTTTTTCTTATGGAAAATTTATTGCCGAAAACACTACCTTCTCGGGTAATTCAAATTTAGGTGCCTATAATTCTTCATACTATGGCGGAGGGGCTGTCTATTTATACTCTCCTGATAATACAGCATCTATAAGTAATTGTACTTTTAGTGGCAATAGTAATGCAAATCAATATGGAGGTGCATTGTTGACATATTGTAATTTAAAAATTACCAATTCAACGTTTGAAAACAATACGGCAAACTATGGCGGAGGAATATATCATAATGGCGGAACTATTGAGATGGTAAATGTTTTAGTTGCAAATAATACAGCCACAACAAGTGGGAACGATATTTACGGAAGTGTAACTGCCAATTACTGCTTAATTGAAGATGTAACTGGTGTTACCATTACAGGTTCGAACAATGTTACAGGTTCAGACCCTGAACTTTCCGCTTTAGCTCATAATGGAGGGAGTACACAAACCTGTGCCATATCTTCAACAAGCCCTGCAAAAGATGCGGGAACAAACGAAGAAGTACCAGAACTGGATCAGCGTGGAGTAACTATGTATAACGGTATTAGAGATATTGGTGCGTATGAGTACAATACAACTCCATTAATCTTAGTTTCTGATACACTGTTAAATTTTGGAAATGTAGCAATAAATGACAGCAGTGAGTTGTATTATTCAATTTCAGCAATTAATCTTACAAACGACATGGTAATTACAGCACCTGCCGGTTTTGAAATCTCTGGATACTCGGGCTCCGAATTTGCAGATGCTTCTCCAATGACAATTGTGCCAGGTACTGGTTCTATAGCTGATACCATTATATATGTAAAATACAAACCTGTAATCAATGGCAATGTAGAAGATGTAATTACCAATGCAAGTACTGATGCTGAAACAGTTAATGTTTCGGTTAAAGCAAAAGCAGTTTACAAGCCAACAGGCGATAATGAATCGTTTATGATGCTTGAAAATAATGTTAAATATTTTGTTTCTGATGATTTTACGTTTGACGATCAGGATGGTGATGTTTTTGCAGGTATTCAGATTGTTACCAAAGAAACAAATGGTGACCTTGAATACAATGGTGTAAATGTTGACAACGGTACTGTTTGTGATGACCTTTCAAAACTTGTATTTAAATTATTTGAAAATGAATCTGGTGCACCTTATGCGACCTTTACATTCAAAGTTAAAGATAACACGGGATTGTATAGTGAAGAAACCTATACAATGACCATAGATGTAAATGATATCCCTGTAGGGGCAAACGATGCTGTAACAACCAGCGAGGATGTAAACAAAACCTTTGCAGCCGGAGATTTTACATTTACAAATACAGTAGGAACATTTAGCGGTATTATCCTGGCTTCAGTAGAAACAGCAGGCGATTTGGAATACAACGGAGCAGATGTAACAGCCAGCCAGGAATGTGCAGATGTAAGCTTGTTGGTATTTAAACCGGTGGCAAATGAAAATGGAAGTTCTTATGCAACGTTCGAATTTAAGGTAAAAGACGATTTGGGCGAGATAAGTGCAGAAAGCTACACGATGACAATAAATGTTACAGCAGTAAACGATGCACCAATAGTAGCAAATGCAATACCCGATGGTGATGCTACAGCAGGAGTGGCTTACACTTATGTAGTACCTGAAAATACCTTTGCCGATATAGATGATGGAGATGTACTGACATATACAGCAACGTTGAGCGACAATAGCAGTTTGCCTGCATGGTTAACATTTACGGCAGCTACCCGCACCTTCAGCGGCACACCAACATCATCGGGCAACATAACAATAAAAGTAACAGCAACCGATGTAGCTTTGGCCAATGTATCCGATGAATATGTATTAACCATAGCAAGCGGAACAGGCATTGATGATTTGTTTGGAGCAAACTTACAGGTATATCCAAACCCGACGAGTGGTTTAATTTCAATATCACTGAAAAACAATGTATCCGAAGTGAGAGTTGAAATAACCGATGTAATTGGGAAAGCAGTAATTATCAAAACACTGTCTGACTCAAAAACAGATATTGATTTATCGGGTTATGCAAAAGGAGTTTATTTTATAAAACTTTCGAATGGCGAAGAAACAGTAACCAGGAAAATTGTAGTTCAATAAACTTCTGTTTTTCTAAATAAAATTAAATAAAGAGGAATAATTATTCCTCTTTATTTTTAAATTTATATTTTTAACCACAAAAAATTGCGATGCAGAATAAAAATGAAAAAATAAAAATCAGGATAACACAAATTCTTGTTATCCTTTCTTTTCTGATATTAAGTGCTGATTTTATTTACAAAACTGTAAAAGATATTACATCATATACAAAGGAAAAATGTATTTTATATCTGACTGTACCCAAAGCTGGTTTCTTATTCTATGAATACTTCTTGGAATTGTTTTTTGTTGTCCTTATAGGTGTTTTTATTGCAGTTATACTCGAATCATGGTTTTCAAAATATAAAAAGTTCTATCCCAAAAATCCGGTTACCGCATTTTTGTATGCATCATTAATCCCGGTTTGTTCATGTACTGCTATACCTGTTGTAAAATCAATGGAAGGAAAAGTTAGTTTCAGAACGCTAATCTCCTTTATTATTTCTGCACCATTGTTAAATCCGTACATAATCGTTTTGTCGTTTTCGGTGCTTGGCTTTAAATATGGTGTATTAAGAATAGTATGTTCTTTTCTTTTAGCAATACTTACAGGGTTTATTGTTGAGTTTTTTTATAATAAGGATAAAAAGAAATTAGAATTATCGGAAATACCCGCTTCTCATAAGAATGCAACAAATTGCCCGATTGTAAGAACAGATAAGTTTTTACAAACATATAATTTGATGAAATCAATTTTCCCGTACCTGATTTTAGCAGGAGTATTAGGTGTAGTTGCTGAATTGTATATGCCTGTTGATTTTCTTGAGAAAATGAATTTCAGCAACAACTTTCTTGATTTGGCAATAGTAATTCTAATAGGTATTCCAATGTATTATTGCAATGGGGCAGATGTTATTCTTCTAAAACCATTAATTACACATAGCGGCTTATCATTAGGTACTGCAATGGCTTTTTCATTAACTTCAACAGCAATTTGTATTACAGCAATTGTTATGTTAATCAAATTTTTAAATAAGAAACTAACTATGATTTTAATTGGAACCGTAGCTATTCTGACTTTTATTATGGGTTATCTTATCAATACTTTTTTATAAAAGATAAAGCCTATTGCTTAATATGAACATCCGGCAATTATTTTAAAAATATTGCCGGATTTTTATTGGGGTAAACCAGTTATTGATAATCATAACTAAAAGTTCTAACTATGTAAATATACTTTTTAATAATATCGAAAATTAACCGCCGCAATTTTCTGAAAAAAAGTACACGGGCAGGAATGGTTTGTTGTGCTTTAATGATGAGTTCCAGGATTCTGGCAGGGAATAGCTTGGGTAAATTATTTAACAATGAGAAAATTGATCCCGGGAAATTGAATTTCTGTGGATACACCTGCCCGGCTGACTGCAAGTTTTACATTGCTTCTGTCGAAAATGATGAAACCGGGAAAAAAGAAGCATTTAAAATCTGGAAAATAAAAGAACGTTTTGGAGTAGATTTTGATCCCGATACATCTGTTTGCTGGAAATGCAAAGACATGTTAAAACCGGAAGGTGTGGTAATACAAAATTGTACAGTCAGGGCATGTGCTATAGAAAAAGGATACGAAGCCTGCATTGAATGTGATAAATTAACTACCTGCGATAAAGATTTGTGGAAACGTTTTCCCGATTTTTTTAATGCAGTTATTGAAATGCAAATAAAATATAAACAGCAATCAGCATCGTTTTAATATTCATGAAAAATGTACGCTAACGGAAAATCTACAAACCGATTGTTTATTCGTAAACTGGAAAGGTCGGATATTTCAGCCTGGAAAGAATTTTTTATAAATAATCCTTCGTTGCCTTACCTGGGAATTGATATAAGTAAATCACCTGAAGAAAATGCCAAGGAATGGATTGAATTCCAATTTAAAAGATATGCTGAGAACCGCTATGGACATCATGCATTAATAAGTAAAGAAACGGGTGGATTTTTGGGAATGTGTGGCTTATTAACCCAAAGTATTGATGATAAACAGGAAATTGAAATTGGTTACTCGCTTTTACCCAAATATTGGGGTAATGGTTATGCCACAGAAGCAGCACGATTTTTTAGAGACTTTGGGTTTGAACATGAAAAACTGGATCATATCATTTCGGTTATTGATATTCGAAACATGGCATCTCAAAAAGTTGCCGAAAATAATGGAATGGCCAGGAATCGTCAAATAAAATACCACGATTTGGATGTATATATCTACCAGGTAACAAGGATAGATTGGAACAGATTGATTTTATAATTTCCCTGCAGGTAAAATATTTGAAATGGATAAAATACTATTTTGCAGGGAAAATACCAGGGTGCAAAGTCTTTTTTATTGCAACCCCGGCATCCCGGCAGGGATTTTTTTATTTTGTTTCTTCTTTCTTCCCTGAATCAGGCTGCATCAATTCGGGCAACCTCTTTTTATAAGCAATTACACAACTTCCTAAAACTAAAAAACTATTCGTATCGCAAAGAGTTTACAGGATTATCATTTGCAGCTTTGAGCGACTGGTAAATAACTGTAACCAGGCTTAAAACTGAAACCAGGCAAATTGGTATAATGAATATCCAAATATTCAGTTCCATTCTGTTGGCAAAGTTTGCAAGCCATTTATTTAACGCGTAATAAATTACAGGAACAGCAAGCATAAACGAAATTAATAATAATGAAACATAGCTTTTTGAAAGGAGAATAATGATTTGATCGATATTTGCACCCATTACTTTTCTAATTCCGATTTCCTTTTTACGCTGAGCTGCAGAAAATGATGATAAACTTAATATTCCAAGAATAGTTATAAATAAGGCTAAAAGAGAGAAAATTCCAAATACTTTTCCGAATTGTGTTTCAGATTTATATTGCTGTATGTAAAAGTCTTCAAGATAAAAGTATTCAAAAGGATTTCCGGGGAAGAAAGAAAGGTATTGTTTTTCAAGTGTATTCTGAATATTTATAAGATTATCTGTTGTTGCAAGTTTAATTGAAAAATATCCATTAAAACGCTTCGCTAAACGGAATATCTGAGGTTCAAAGTCCACGCGGGGTGATTCCTGGTGAAAATTTTCTATTACTCCGATAATTGTTGCTTCCTGCCCTTCAAGAACGATTTTTTCTCCAATAGACTTTGTTGGTGATTCAAAACCAAGAAGTTTCAATGCATTTAAATTTATGATTACCGAAGAAGCATCAGATACGTTTTCTTCTGAGAAATTTCGTCCACCTAAAAAAATATTTGAATAAACATCCATAAAGTGATGATCAACTTCTGTTAGCCTATAGTTCTTACCTGTAGTAGGATCATTACCAAATTTGTATATTCCACCCCTGTTAAACATATTTAGTTTACCCGGAATTACTGAAGAAAATGATATGTTCTTAACAAATGGATATTTTCTGATTTCTTCTGTAAATGATTTTCGTTGGTTTAAAAGATCTTCACCTCCAACCCGTGGTGTATTTAGTATTAAAATACCTGTTTTGTTAATACCTGTTTCTTTTGATTTTAAATACTGTAATTGTTTGTAAACACTAATTGTTCCTGCAATTAATACTATTGCCATAAAAAACTGAAAAATTACCAGAATCTTGCGTAAAAAAACGGCACGCTTCGAACCAGTAAATCCATTTCTTAACGTTGCTACAATTTTCTTTGTTATAACTCCCCAAATAGGATACGATCCGGCTAATAACGTTCCGGTTAAAAAGATAAGCCCTACATGTTGCCATACCCATAATTTGTTCCAGATCGAATAATTTATAGGTATATCGGTTAATTGTGAGAAAAAGGGGAACGTAGCTTCAATAAGAACAAATGCAAAAAGTAATGATATAGAATTTATTAAAACCGATTCAAATAAAAACTGCCTGATGAGTTGCGAATTTGTACCACCAAGTACTTTTCTCAGGCTTATTTCAGATGATCTTTTTATTGAGCTTATTGTAAGAAGATTTACAAAGTTTATCCATGCAATCAGAATGATAAACCATGCAATGATATTTAGGAAAATAATAGAGTTTTTATTTCCATTTGGAGCCAGCTCATGCATAAAATGCGAAGTTAGATGGATATCTTTTACAGGTTGAAGCAGATATTTAATTTTTATCTTATATTGTTGCATGAAATCACCCAGCTCACTATTAATAAATAGTTCTATTTTATTATTTATATCATTTAACTCTGTTCCTGGTAGCAATTTAATGTAGGTGTAGAATCCGGAATAAACCCATCCGTAGGTTTTTACATTATCTCCCAATTGATTCTCCCAGTTTATATACGATAAAAGAAAATCAGCTTTAAAATGCATATTCGATGGTTGTGATTTAAATACACCGGTAATTTTAAATGCTTGGGTTCCATCTAATTTTAATATTTTTCCAATTGGATTTTCATTCCCGAAATATTTACCAGCCATTTTATCCGAAATAACCATTGTATTTGGTTCACTTAACAAACTATCCGATGATTTGTAAATCATTTGATATGAGAACATCTCAATAAAATTGGGTTCAGCCCAAAACATATTTTCCTCCCTAAAGGATAAATCATCAATTGTTAATATTCCTTCAAGCTTATATGCTCTTGTATATTTTTCTATTTCCGGAAATTTATCTTTAATGGCAGGTCCCACGGTTGGACTAGCTGATGCAAACTGAACTTTCTCGCCCGTTTCTGTTTCTCTATCGTACAATACACGGTATAAATTATCAACATCTTTTATATGTTTGTCATATCCAAATTCGTAATTCACATATAATGAAATGAATAAGCAGGCAGCAATACCTGTTGATAAACCGATAATATTGATTATCGAAAAAATTTTATTTTTAGTTAGGTTTCTAAATGCAGTGATTAAATAATTCTTTAACATAATGTTTTTTTAATTTTTTATTTCGCTTTTTAAGAATATAATAAAAATTGTTAGTGCTTTATATTCAATGATTTATAATAAAATGTAGTATTGAAAATCGAACATATTTGGTTCCAATTTATTGAATTGATTTATGAATTTGTCATTTGATTATTCATATTCATTTTGGTTTAATAACGTGAGTTCAAATAAGAATTAGAAATAGATTCTTGTTTTATAATTCTAAAACTATTCAAAATACATTGATATTCATTAAGGTTGTTTTTAAAAAGGCTCCTGCCAAAGGCAGACAAGCCGCTGGAGCATAAAACATTAAAATATATTAGATATAAATCAGGGTTATATCGAACTCGCGTAATATTAGATACAATTTATTTGCTGTAGGCGATATTTAACTGCTTATTTTTTAGTTTCCTGTTTTACTATTTCATTTTAGTTTGACATTCATTTTTATTTTTTATAAATTTAATAGTCAAAAATTCAGTAAGTTAAATATAAATCATGTTGTAATGCAAACAGAATTATGCCCCAAAGTTGCAAAATGCCCATTGTTTAATGGAACATTGTTAAAAAGAGCAGGGTCGGAAGAATCTTACAAGAACTTATACTGCAAATCAGGAACAAAAAAATGGCTGGAATGTAAACGTTTACAAACAGCAGAAAAAACAGGTAAATGTCCCGACTGGGTTTTACCAAACAGTTCTTTAAGTATTGATGAGATCGTGAAAAAGATGAAAGAAAAAGGAGAGCTGGCCTAATTTAAGTATAATTTTTTGTGATAAACATTAATGCATCTTGTCTGATTATTTATATCTCGATGAATTTGCCGGGTAATTGTTGGCAATTTTATACAATTGAGAATGCCAAATGCTGATACCAGAATCACTGGTATTATTTATATTCATACCGATATTTCCATTCTGTACAAAAAAAGCTGTCAATTTATATGACAGCTTCTTAAAAGGAAATCCTTAAAAGGATTATTGAAAATTAATACCCTGCTTATTGTTTGTGTATTTTATCAACAGTTGATATTTAAAATCGGAATATAATTTATGAATTTCATCGGTCGAATTCCACGAAAGTTTTGTTAGTAATTCTTTTGCCTTTTTAGGATTGGTTTTATAAAGTTCCTGGGCTTTTTTATCTGTTTCAATAATTTCATTGAATATTTTCTCTTCCAAAGGGTTTCTTGCTTCAAGTAAGTCTTTATAAGCATCCTGCCATTTTAAATAAAGCAAATTATCAACAAAGTCAATGGCCCATTTTACAGAATTCTCGTTAAAAGTTTTAGGGTCATAATTGTTTAGTTTTGGATTTACTTCTGTAATTCCGGCATACAATGGGAAATACATACCCACATGCTGGTTATCTTGGTAAACCCAGTAAATACCACCAATTTCATCAGGCAACCAGTTGCGTAACTGGGCAACCATGCCGTAACCCCCGCGCGAAACATTTCTGCGGTGATTAATATCCAATAATTTTCGCATCTCGGTTGTAGGGAAAGGTGTAGCCAATGGACTTTTATACATTGTCCCGTCTTTACCCGGTATGTACCAGTCAGGGTCTTCGCTCATATCATAAATGGTTCCTGTAAAAACCGAACGTTGAAATTCAATTACATCTTTTACAGAAATTTTCTTTTCAGGAACAACAGAAAATGGATACATCGAGAGTGGTTCAACATACTGGATATAATCGTTTAAGCCATCGAAAGGTGATTTTAATTCTCTTTTAGGCCAATTTGCATAGTTGGGTGCATACATGCTGTAGAATAGCCAGAAACGGTCGGTTGCCCATTCGCGGGCAGTTGGAGCATATATTTCCTGCCAGATAAATGGTTTTGTTCCATTTGGATTATACCATCCTTTTTCAATGGCAAAGCTTTTATAATTTGGCGATGCCATAAAATTTTCAGTATCGTCAATATTTATTTCTTTTATTATAAGCCAGTTTGGAATAACCAAAGCATGATCGTCGGGTATTCTTTGCGCGGCCCATATAGCTCCTGGTTTGCCACTTGCAGGTTCCCATCCCGGGCCAACAGCCAGAACTTCAAAAACCCATGCTTCATCAGGATCTGCAATAACAATTGATTCTGATTCATCAACACATGATGGTAAAAATCCATAGGTATTCATTAATTCACCAATAAACTTTACTGCATCACGTGCTTTGGTATGACGTTGTAAAGCAAATATCATGGCTTGTTCAATGGTCATTATTTGTTTGCTTTCTTCACGTTTAATTCTTAATTCATCGCGCATGCTGGTTGTACTTTCACCAATAGCCAGCTGATGCTCGTTCATGTGTGAATAAGCAGAGTGAAAATATTGATAGGTATGCTCAACTTGCGGAATATACCCAATAATTTCACCATATTGCTCAAGGGGCTGGTCGATTCGCTGTATTCCCCAATAAACAGGCGCTTTTGAATCTTTTGGAAAATTCATGGCAGGTACAATGCGAATGCGACAATCGTCGCCATTGTCGGTTTGGGAAACAATAACCGAACCGTCGGCAGATGCTTTTTTACCTACTGCAATTATAGTACATGCAGTAGTCTGAAATTGATAACTTAAAAAAAGTGTAATTAGTACAATCGTGAATTTTCGTAACATAAGATAAAGTTTTGAAGAGTTGGTAATAAATAAATTTATATGGGTTTTAGCCCAATTATATCTGATAATTAAAATACTCTATTTAAAGTACTTCTAACATAATATCTGCATGCCCGCCACTACGCGGTTTACGTTTAATTTGAACATCGAGCCAGCTTTCGAGCAATTTATATATGCTTTCTTGCATGTCATCAGGGAAGGAACTTATTCTTGTTTCATGGCAGCCTCCCGGGTTTACCATTTTTACGGCTATGGTTTTTCCCGACGGTTCAACGGCTGTTGATGACCAGGCATCGTTTTCACCATAAATGTATAGCATATAATTACCTTCATTTTGAACCCAGTTATTAATATCTTTCATAGATTCAGGGTTAAATGTTGTGTTCACACCATAAGGCATTGTAAATTCAAAAGTAATATTGGTTGTGTCCTTCAGATAGTTTGTAAATGGATCAATTTCGTACCCATACATGCCAATTTCTGTAAGTGCCTGGTAAAAAAATGGTAATGTATTATTGGTTTCTTTTTCATCGAAAAAGCTGAGTGGATTTACAGCCAGATATTCTTTTAAAAGTTCATCGATACTTGAGTTTTTATCAGGAATATCGTTGCAATTGCCACACCATTGCCAGAAAGCAAAAGGAAACTCAAGCACGCTTAAATCGTATGCTCTGTCCAATCCCATGGTAAAAGTATAATTCTTTTGCTGAACAACCTGTTCTACCATAGGCATAAGTTTTTCTTTATTTTCAAAAAGACTGATTTGGTAATTGTATATTTTTTCGCGGCATTCTTTGGTTCCAACATTATTCAAAAATGTATAAACGCGGGAATCTTCTTCGCTAAAATTCAATGGGGCAACATAGGGAACACTTACATCAACATCATCAGGATAAAACCGACGATGATAAATCGTGGTTTGTCCGCCCTTGCTTATACCTGTTGAAATCCATTTCTGTTTGTAAATTTTTTTTAGTGTTTGAATAACCTCATGTTGATCGTCGGCAGCCTGTTTTATGGTTAAGTAACTCCAGGGAATACTGTCGGGGCGTGAGTTTGCAAAAAAACGATGCTCAATGGTAATTTGGTTGGCATTGAACAGTTTGCTTAATTCGCCTGGTTTATCTGTAAAAATGCTGTAACCTTCTAATATCACAACTGTTGGCCTGTCATAACCAACATGGCTTAATAAAACCCTCTGCTGAAATGTTTCGCTTTTCGGGTTGTTGTGATCAACAGGTTGTGTAAACCAAAGTTCATATGATTCTGAATACATGGAGTCTGATTCCATCACATTTACTGTAACCCCCGGTATTTTCTCAAGTGCCGATTTTAAATCCTTTGGAGGGTGATCGCATGTAGAAAAGATGAATAGTATTGAAATTAAACCCAAAATAAGATTTGAATTTATGTGTTGACCGAATTTTTTCATTTTCAGAATATTGGTTTTCAAAAATTAGTGAAAGATAAATTATTTTTTAATTAGATATTTTGTATTGTTTGAAAAAACTTCATGAATTTTGACCCATAATTCAATCATTTTAAATTCTTTAAACTTCTTCATGTTCAGTTCTTCGAATAATCTCGTTTTGCAGACTTTCTCCCAAATCGTTAAAATAATCGCTGTATCCGGCAACCCGGACAATCAGGTCGGTATATTTTTCAGGATGTTTTTGTGCCTCACGCAAAGTGGCAGCACTTACCACGTTAAACTGAATATGATGCCCGTCCATTCTGAAGTAACTACGAATTAAATGAGTCAATTTGGTAATGCTCTGATCATCTTTAAAAAACGATGGTGAAAACTTCTGATTTAATAGTGTTCCCCCGGTTTTAATATGATCAATCCTGGCTGCCGATTTTAATACTGCAGTTGGCCCTTTTTTATCAGCTCCCTGGAAAGGGCTTATTCCTTCCGACAATGGTTCGAATGCTTTTCGTCCATCAGGTGTTGCATTCATTACACTGCCGAAATAAACGTGGCTTGTTGTTGGCAGCATATTAATTCTGAAAACACCTCCACGATAGGTCGGTTTTCCATTTATTGCATCATAGAAGATATTAAAAACATCAACTGCATGCATATCTGCATAATCATCGTCGTTACCGTATTTGGGTGTTTCGTAAATCAAATCGTGCCGTAACTGGTCGTAACCTTCAAAATTTGCTTCCATGGCTTTTAAAAGCCCATCCATGCTTATTTTTTTCTTGTCGAACACATTGTACTTAATTGATGTGATGCAGTCGGTTATGCTTCCCAATCCAACTCCCTGCACATAGCTGGTGTTGTAACGTGCTCCTCCGGCGTTATAATCGACTCCATTGGCAATACAATCGTCAATAATTAATGAAAGAAACGGAACAGGCATTTCTTCCGCGAAAAGCTTTTCGATAATAACATTTCCTTTGAGCTTGATGTCAGCGAAATAGCAGAGTTGTTTTTTATAAGCTTCAAGGAGTTCGTTTATATTTGAAAATATTCCGGGATTTCCTGTTTTTATTCCAATTTGCTTTCCTGTTCTTGGGTCTGTTCCATTGTGTAATGTTATTTCGAGAATTTTATTCAGGTTAAAATACCCGGTAAGAATATAACTTTCAGTTCCGAAAGCACCTGTTTCAACACACCCGCTTGCTCCGCCATTTCGGGCATCGATTAAATCTTTTCCCTGGTTTACAAGTTCTTTTATGATTGCATCGGTATTAAAAAATGAAGGTTGGCCAAATCCTGTTTTTGTAATATGAATGGCTCTTTTTACAAAACTGTCAGGGTTTTTCCTGCTAATTTGCACCATCGAACTGGGCTGAAGAATTCGCATTTCTTCGATAACATCAAACAGGATATATGTAAGCTCGTTTACAGCATCAGAGCCATCTTCCTTTACCCCGCCCAGGTTAATCAGTGCAAAATCGGTATATGTATTGCTTTCTAATGCCGTGACTCCCATTTTAGGAGGAGAAGGGTGATTGTTGAACTTAATCCAGAAAGATTGAAGTAATTCTATGGCTTTATCTTTGCTCAGCGTTCCTTTATCTGTTTCTCTTTTGTAGAATGGAAACAGATGCTGATCAAGCCGGCCGGGATTGAACGAATCCCAGGGATTAACTTCTGTGATTACTCCTAAATGAATAAACCAATAATGCTGTAGCATTTCGTGGAATGTTTCGGGTGCATGAGCAGGTACTTTATAGCAAATGCGAGCCATTTCAATTAATTCAGCCTTTCGTTTTTGATCTTTTTCTATTTCGGCTAATTTTATTAATTCTGTGGAATAACGATGAGCAAATGAAACAATTGCATCAGCAGCAATATCCATAGCCTTGAGTTCTTCAATTTTGCTTTTCGATTCGGCTCCACCCTGTTTCTCGTATGTTTGAATCGATTCATGGATATCTTTTTTCAGATCGAGCATCCCTTTCTGAAAAATCTTTTTACCAGCCACAGTATGTCCCGGGGCACGCTGTTCCTGAAACTCGGTAAAAATACCTGCTTCATATGCTGATTTCCACTCTTCAGGTAATTGGGCGAATATTTTGTCACGTTGCGAATTTCCTTTCCAGAAAGGAATAATTTCTTCTTTGTATATTTTTTTGGTTTCATCATCAACCCTGAACCACACTTTTGGCCTGGTATCAAGAATCTCCAAATCCTGCATCGAATGTAAACTTACTTCAGGATAAGTTGATGTTTCTTTTGGAGCAGGGCCTCGTTCGCCAACTATCAGTTCGCCTTCGTTAATGCAAATCTTCTTGTTTTCAAGTATATGTTTGAAAGTCAATGCCCGTTTAACAGGAATGGAAACCTGTTTAGCTAAATCGCTTTTATAAAATTCAGTAACCAGCATTGCCCGTTCAGGAGAGAGCTTATTTATGGCAGTTAAACTCTGGGTTCTAAGGTTCTTTATTCTTGTATTCATAATTAAAAGTTAAAAGTCCATTTTGTTGTTTGATAATTGATAATTGTCTAAACTATCCTCCAATACTCACTTTCATTCCTGTAGATTCAAATTTTGTTTTCAGTAACAATAAATCATCATCAGAAAGGGCAGGAGTATCGCCCATTTTGTATTCCTTATTGAATCGTTTATACTTGCTTTTCGATATGGTATGGAAAGGTAATAAGTCAATATGATGAGTGTTTTTCAATGTTGCAATAAAGGCTTTAATATCATTTAAATTTTTTTCAGTATTAGTTATTCCGGGTATTACCGGGAATCTCAGGATTACATTTTTGTGATTTTTATCAAGCCATTTCAGGTTCCTTAAAATACCATCAACAGAAACTCCTGTGTATTTTTTATGGAATTCATTATCTATTAACTTAATATCGAAAAGAAAACAATCAATGACCCCGGCGATTTCCTGAATTGTTTTCTCTGGAGCAAAACCTGTTGTATCAAGACAAGTATGAATACCATTTTGTTTGCATGCCTGGGCAATTTCGAACAGAAATTCAGATTGCATTAAGGGTTCGCCGCCAGAAAATGTAACTCCGCCATTCGATTCTTCGAAAAAGATTTTATCTCCAGATATGGTTTTAAATAGTTCTTCAACCGAAACCTGGTAACCAATAGTAACTTTTTTCAGAAATTCTTTATTATCAAGCTTATTAACTCGTGTGAATTTTTCTGGTTTAATGCTCTGACTTTCAGGATTGTGACACCACCAGCAAGTTAATGGGCAGCCTTTAAAAAAAATAGTTTGCCGGATTCCTTGTCCATCGTGAATAGCAAAGTGTTTAATATCGAAGATTGTGCCTGTCATATACCGGATTTTTCATTTCTAAAAATCAGAATTCCAATATTGAATTTCCAATGATAAATTTAGCAGGGAATATTAATTTACAGGATAAACAATAATCCGAATGGATTATTTAAAATAAATAAAATGGAGGCCTAGCAAATCCAGCACTCGAAGAGTCCTTTGCCAAAGTTGTGGTATAAATTTGTAGAATAAAACAGATTCATAGTAAAAAATCTTACAATGCAAATATAGAATATTTGAGATTATAATGTCAATGATTTTGGTCAGGATTTTAAGAAGCTGTTCGCCGGATGCTTTTAGTAATTAGGAATAATCATTAAAAAAGCGCTCGTAATTATTTTACTAAAAATAGATTAACAGGTTAAAGTAATTCAAAATCATTACAGGAACTATAGTTTTTAACAAAACTTTAAGCTAAATTGGGTTTTAACTTACGAATTGTAAGTAACCGGCTAAGCCTTTTTTATTACATTTGTGCAAAATTCAAAAAATTAAAAAAATAAAGTCTTATGATTACAAAACAGCTTCTCGATCCCAAAAGTATTGTTGTGGTTGGTGGTTCAGGTAATATTCAAAAAACAGGAGGTAAGGTTTTAAAAAATATTATAGATGGTCATTATAAAGGTGATTTGTATGTTGTAAATCCTAAGGAAGAGCAAGTACAAGGAATAAAAAGTTATAATGATCCGAAAGATTTACCCTGTGTTGACATGGCTATTCTTGCAATTGCAGCAAAATACTGTCCTGAAACTGTTCGTATTCTTGCCGAAAAAAAAAATACAAAAGCATTTATAATATTATCAGCCGGGTTTAGCGAAGAAAATGCTGAAGGTGCTAAACTTGAAAAAGAGATTGTTGATATTGTAAATAAAAATGATGCTTGTTTAATTGGCCCCAATTGTGTTGGGGTTTTGAATCAAAATCATAATGGTATTTTTACAACGCCAATTCCAAAATTAGATCCCCATGGAGTTGATTTTATATCGGGTTCAGGAGCTACAGCCGTTTTCATAATGGAAGCCAGTATTCCTAAAGGGTTAAAATTCTCAAGTGTTTATTCTGTGGGTAACAGTGCTCAAATGGGGGTTGAGGATATTTTAAAATACATGGATGAGAGCTTCGACGCGAAAACAAGTTCAAAAGTAAAATTATTATATGTAGAAAGCATTAACAAGCCGGAGATGTTGTTGAAACATGCTTCATCATTAATACAAAAAGGATGTAAGATTGCAGCAATCAAGTCGGGAAGTTCCGAAGCAGGAAGCCGTGCTGCATCATCGCATACAGGAGCCCTTGCCAGTCCTGATGTTGCTGTTGAAGCGTTATTTCGTAAAGCAGGCATTGTACGTTGTTCTGGCCGTGATGAGCTTGCTACTGTGGCATCTATTTTTATGCACCCTGAATTGAAAGGGAAAAATATAGCCATTATTACTCATGCAGGTGGGCCTGCAGTTATGCTTACCGATGCCCTGTCGAATAATAAATTAGAAATTCCTCATATCAGTGGCCCAAAAGCGAAAGTCTTGCTTGAAAAACTTTACCCGGGTTCGTCCGTTGCAAACCCGATAGATTTTTTGGCAACAGGAACAGCCGAACAATTAGGGCATATTATTGATGCCTGCGAAAACGATTTCGATAATATCGATGCCATGGCTGTTATTTTTGGCAGCCCCGGGTTATTTCCTGTTTACGATGTATATGATTTGCTCGACGAGAAGATGAAAACCTGTAAAAAGCCAATATACCCTATTTTACCATCAATAATAAATGTTAAGGATGAGATTGATGCGTTTATTGCTAAAGGCAGAATCAATTTCCCCGATGAGGTTATTTTTGGTAATGCTTTAGCAAAGGTTTTTCATACTCCAAAACCAGTATCCGGGCATATAGAGATTCCAAAAATAGATATTTCAGCTATTCGTAAAGTAATTGATAATTCAGGAAACGGTTACTTAACACCTGACATGGTACAACAGTTGCTTGATGCAGCAGGAATTTCAAGGGCAGGAGAGGCTGTTGTTACAACACATACCGATGCTGTAAAAGCAGCTCAAAAATTAGGATTGCCCGTGGTTATGAAAGTCGTTGGCCCGGTACATAAATCCGATGTTGGCGGTGTCGTTCTGAATGTGAAAGATACCGAAACTGTTACAAGAGAGTTCGAGCGAATGATAAAAATTAAAGATACTACAGCTATTTTAATTCAACCCATGCTTTCTGGTATTGAACTGTTTGTTGGTGCAAAGGCGGAACCTAAATTCGGGCACATGGTGCTTTGTGGTTTAGGAGGTATATTTATCGAAGTGCTTAAAGATGTGAGTGCCGGCCTGGCCCCAATAGCAAAACCTGAAGCATTGGAAATGATTCGTAAATTGAAAAGCTATGGAATAATTAAAGGTGCCCGTGGCCAAGAAGGTGTAAATGAAGAATTTTTTGCCGAAATTGTAGTCAGGGTATCAGCTTTGGTTAAGGCTGCCCCTGAAATTGCCGAGATGGACCTGAATCCTTTATTGGGTAAGGCCGACAGAGTCATTGCCGTGGATGCCCGCATAAGAATAGAAAAATAAATATATTCAAGCTATGCGAAAAATTAAAGATTTGAATTCGAACGAAAAATTTCTATTGATTATCGCGATCTTATTACTTATTGCTATCCTTTTTAAATGGCCCCAGGTTAAAGACGGATTTAAAAAAGGATTTGAAAAATACGGATTTAATGATATATTTAATAAAAATAACTAAAACCAATTATATGAAAATTTTTATTAGAAATTTATTGATTATTAGTTTATTATTATTTGCAAGTAAGCTATTCTCACAGGAATCTGAAGAAAAGAAGATTGATTTTAAACTCTCTGGATTTATACGAACAGATTTTTATTACGATTCACGACAGAATGCGGAAGCACTTGAAGGTTTGCTTCATATCTATCCAAAGGATATTAGCCTGGATGCGAACAGTAAAGATCAGAATGCACAGAGTTCAGTAGGTTTAGTAGATATTGCATCAAGAATTACAGGGCAAATTACAGGGCCCGATGTTTTTGGAGCTAAATTACTGGGATATCTCGAAGTGGATTTTACCGGGGGAATAGATGGTTTTACAAGCCGTGTACGGTTACGAAATGCATATTCGAAATTAACATGGGAAAAATCTGAAATCTTAATTGGCCGCGACTGGCACCCGATGTTTACAAAAGAAGTTTTCCCAACAGTACTTTCCATAAATACAGGACTTCCTTTTAATGCATTTAATCGAAGTCCCATGTTATTTGCAGCACATAAAATTGGACAATTCAGGGTTATTGGTGCAGTCATTTATCAAAGCGATTATGCGAATTCAGGGCCTGATGGCAAATCAGCAAAATATCTTAAAAATTCGGGCATTCCGAACCTTCATTTACAATTGCAGTATAACCCGGGGGAATTTTTATTTGGTGTAGCTGCCGATTACAAGTGTATTCAACCCAGAATATCGGTCGATACTTCAATAACTTCAGGTACATTCTATGTTGCCGATGAAAAATTAAACAGTTATGCCTGGATGGGTTATTTTAAATACCAGCAACCAAAACTTGTGATTAAGGGAAAAGCTGTTTATGGACAAAACCTCTCGGAAAGCATTATGCCTGGTGGTTATGGTGTAAGCAGTATCGACAGTATAACCGGGACAGAAAAATATACCCCGTTTAATCATTTGTACCTGTGGGCTAACGTGGTATATGGCGATAAATTTAAAGTTGGTATTTTTGGTGGTTATACAAGAAATTATGGGGCTAATGACAACCTTATAGATAAGAAAAGAAACTATGGTATGGCGCTTGACATATCTTATTTATACCGGATAGCACCCACGGTAACATACAGGATTAAAAATTTCCAGCTCGGGCTTGAACTCGAATATACTGTAGCTGCTTATGGTACCAACGATCTGGAAGATTATGGTAAAGTAAAAGATACACACGAAGTTTCAAATACACGGGTTCTTTTCTCAGTTTCTCACTACTTTTAATAAATTATATTACAAATGACAGTAAAAATTATTGTATTGGCTGCTTATGCCCTGATGATAATTATCATAGGAATTATAGGATTACGTAAAACAAAATCATTTTCCGATTTTTTCCTTGGAGGGGGCAATGTCGGGCCCTGGATGTCGGCATTTTCGTACGGAACGGCGTATTTTTCAGCTGTTCTATTTATCGGGTTTGCTGGTAAAATTGGTTGGGGCTTTGGTTATTCGGGTTTATGGATAGCCTTTTTTAATGCTATTGCAGGTGTTTTATTAGTATGGGCAATACTTGGCTGGCGTATTAAAAAAATGTCGCAAGAATACAATGTTTCCACATTGAGTGAGTTTCTTGAAAAAAGATATACTAGTAGTTTCTTTAAGCTGATGTCGGCAATTGTAATATTCGTGTTCATGATTCCTTATTCTGCCGCTGTATTTATGGGATTATCCTATTTGTTCACATCTAATTTTGGAATCGAGTATTGGCATGCATTGGCTTTTATGGGAGTATTTACAGCGTTATACATTGTTTTAGGAGGTTATAAATCAATGGCAATTATCGATATGGCCTTTGGAATTATTATGACTGCTGGCGTTATCGTGTTATTATTCAGTACAGTTAATGCAGGTGGAGGAATTCCGACGATAACATTTAAGCTGTCTGAAATTGATCCAAATCTTACTCAATGGGTTGGCTCTCCCGGGCTATGGCCTTTATTTTCATTAATATTCTTAACCAGTGTTGCCCCGTTTGCAATGCCACAGCTGGTTCAGAAGTTTTATGCTATAAAAGATCGCAGATCAGTCAAAATAGGAATGATTGCTTCAACAGTTTTTGCAATATTAATAGGAGGAATAGCTTATTTTGTCGGGGCAACCACACGGATATTTCTCTCTCCTGAAAATAACCCAAATGTATTTTTAGACGGAAAACCAATATTTGACAGGTTAATGCCGGAACTATTAACTAACGTGGTTCATCCTTCGCTCTCAGTGCTTTTATTGCTTTTAATTTTATCAGCATCTATGTCAACGTTGGCTGCTTTGGTTCTAATTTCAAGTTCATCTTTTTCTAAAGATTTTTACGCGGGATTTATTAAGAAGAATATTTCTGATAAAAGTTTAACCCTCTTAATGCGGTATATGAGCGCATTCTTTGTGCTTTTATCGGTAGTATTGGCTTATTTTAACATAGATTCTATAGTGGCTATTCTTGGTATTTCCTGGGGAGCAATTGGATCATTTTTCCTTGGGCCATTTATATGGGGCTTATTTACTAAATGGGTAAATAAATTCGGTGCGTTATCTTCAGGTTTAACAGGGCTTGCGGTTTGTATTATTTTATATGCCGGGGGAATGCAATCGCCAGAAGCAGGAACCATTGGTATGATAGTTTCATTTGTTATAAACCCTTTGTTTAGTTATGCTTATAACATCTTTATTAAAAAATAAACAATTATACTTTGCATTGCATTGGATAAATTCAAACTTGAAAAGCATAAAATAATTGTATATTTGTAATACAACGAAAATAATAATAAAAGAGATATGAAAAAAATAGGATTATTCTATGGGCCTTTGGGCGGATCAACAGAAAAAGTCGCAAAAAAAGTAGCAACTGCTTTGGGTAACGAAAATGTTGATTTAATTCCCGTGAAAAATTCAAAAGCAATAAATGTCGAAAAGTACGATAACATCATTTTCGGAATGTCAACAATTGGAAAAGAAACCTGGGAATCAGATAAACCTGCAAACGACTGGGATGTTTTTTTACCCGAAATAGAAAAAATCAATTATTCAAATAAAGTAATTGCAATGTTTGGTTTGGGTGATCAAATTTCTTACGATTTACATTTTGTTGATGCAATGGGAATTGTTGGTGAAAAAATTAGTCAAAAAGGAGGGCTGATTGTTGGCCATGTTTCTACCGATGGTTACGACTTTAGAGAATCACTTGCTGTAAAAGATGGTAAGTTTATCGGATTGCCGGTTAACGAGGATTTTGAACCAGAACTTACCGATAAAAGAGTGAATAATTGGGTTAAAAGTATTAAACCCTTGTTTAAATAAAATTTAAAATCATTCTATATTAACATGAAACAAATATAGGTAGCTGCATTGGCTGCCTATTTTTTTAAATTCTTTTAAAGATGTTTTATAATCTTTTTTATAAATTAAACTTTAATTATTATTGCGCAGTCTGAAAATATTAAAAACCATGAACAAATCAATAATTCATAAAACACCTATAGATGCAGGTGTTGTAAAAAAGAAGATAGAAGCAAGCGGCCTTGAAAAAGTAGGACTTGCATCCATCCGAGAACTTGTTCGTTTAGTAAATGAAATTGAAAAGGAAACCGGAGACAAATATATCCGGATGGAAATGGGTGTTCCGGGCTTACCTCCTTCACACTATGGTGTCGATGGCGAAATAGAAGCTTTACGAAAAGGTGTTGCATCAATATATCCTATGATCGAAGGAGAAGAAATCCTTAAAAAAGAAATCTCCCGGTTTGTTAAGAATTTTATAAATATTGATGTGAATCCCAAAAATTGTTTGCCAACAGTTGGCTCAATGCAGGGAGCTATGGCATCATTCCTGGTTTCTTGCCGGAGAGATATTCAAAAAGATACAACATTATTTATTGATCCCGGGTTCCCGGTTCAAAAACAACAGCATAAAGTTTTAGGATTAAAATATGAAACCTTCGATGTGTATAATTACAGGGGAGATAAATTAAAAGCAAAGCTGGAATCATATCTCGAAAAAGGAAATATCTCAACGATTCTTTATTCAAATCCCAACAACCCTTCGTGGATATGCTTTACAGAAAAGGAATTACAAACAATAGGAGAACTGGCAAATAAGTATGATGTAATTATCATGGAAGACCTTGCGTACTTTGCAATGGATTTCAGAAAAGATTTGTCGAAACCGGGCGTTTCTCCATACCAGGCTACTGTTGCAAATTATACAGGCAATTATATTCTGCTTATATCGAGCTCAAAATCATTTAGTTATGCAGGGCAGCGTATTGGTATGCTGGTAATCTCAAACGAATTATTTGATCGCAGGTTCCCCGATTTAAAACGTTATTTTAAAACCGACGGGTTTGGTTATTCAATGGTTTATGGCGCAGTTTATTCTTTATCATCAGGAACAAGCCATTCTGCACAGTATGGGTTAGCCGCGATGCTTAAAGCAGCTAATGATGGTAAATTTGATTTTGTTGAAAGCGTTAAGGAATATGGAGAAAGAGCCAAAATCATGAAAAAACTTTTTACCGATAATGGGTTTAAAATAGTTTACGATATGGACGATAATCAACCTTTAGCCGATGGATTTTATTTTACATTTTCATATCCCGGGATAAATGGAGTTGATTTGCTCGAAGAACTTTTATATTACGGAATAGGTTCTATAGCATTGATTACTACCGGAAGCGAAAGGGCTGAAGGACTAAGAGCTTGTGTTTCACAGGTTCAAAGAGAACAATTTCCTGTTCTTGAAGAAAGATTGCGAATTTTTAATCAGCATCACAAGTAATATTTTAACCGGTAACAGTTATTGCCGGTTTTCATTTGTTTTAAATGACTGAATAATAGCTTGATAGTGAAGTGCGATTTAAGGTGTTGAATAACAGGCTAAGGCATTCCAATTTTCTTAAATTAATAGAGTAAAAATTTTTATCTTTGAAAACATTCAAAAAATAACTAAAACAAATTACAATAATGGCAAAAATTAAAGGATCAATAGTAGTTAACATTGAGCGATGCAAGGGTTGTGGTGTTTGTGTTCCTTCATGCCCTACAACGGTTATAGCACTTGCCGATGAAGTTAACGGAAAAGGTTATCATTATGCCTATATGGCAAATCCCGAAACCTGTATCGGATGTGCGAATTGTGCATTAGTGTGCCCCGATGCGGTAATTACAGTTTACAAAATGAAAGTAAACGAATAAGTATTTAAATTTATAAAGAACTATAATAATGAAAGAATTACGATTAATGAAAGGCAACGAGGCAATAGCTGAAGCAGCTATTCGCGCGGGTGTCGATGGATATTTCGGATATCCGATTACTCCACAGTCAGAAGTTCTTGAGTATCTTATGGCCGAGCAACCTGAAAAACGAACAGGTATGGTGGTTTTACAGGCCGAAAGCGAAGTAGCTGCTATAAATATGGTTTATGGTGGTGCAGGAGCAGGTAAAAAAGTGATGACATCATCATCGAGCCCCGGGATAAGCTTAAAACAGGAAGGTATTACCTATATTGCAGGTGCCGAACTTCCTTGTTTAATTGTGAATGTTGTTCGCGGAGGCCCAGGCTTAGGAACCATTCAACCTGCCCAATCCGATTATTTCCAGTCAACAAAAGGTGGTGGACATGGCGATTACAGATTAATCGTTTTAGCTCCTGCTTCAGTTCAGGAAATGTATGATTTTGTCGGGTTGGCTTTTGAATTAGCCTTTAAATACAGAAACCCGGCATTAATTCTTTCTGATGGCGCAATTGGCCAAATGATGGAAAAAGTGGAAATAAGCGACCAAAAACCACGATGGACAAATGAGGAGATTAAAAAGATGTTTCCCTGGGCTACAACGGGTAAAACCCCCGACAGGCCTCACAATATAATTACATCACTCGACTTGGATCCTAACAAGCAGGAGAAATTTAATCACAAACTGCAGGCTAAATACAAGGAAATTGAAAAGAATGAAGTTCGTTTCGAAGAAATTCAAACCAAAGATGCAGAATACCTGTTTGTTGCTTACGGTACAAGCTCGCGTATCTGCCAAAAATCAATCCAGTTAGCAAGAGCAAAAGGAATAAAAGTAGGTTTATTACGGCCACTTACATTGTTCCCATTTCCATCTGCCCGGTTGTTCGAACTTTCGAAACAGGTTAAAGGAATTTTAACTGTTGAAATGAGCGCCGGACAAATGATAGAAGATGTAAAACTGGCTGTAAGATGTTCGATACCGGTTGAGCATTACGGACGTATGGGTGGAATTATTCCATCTCCGGAAGAAGTGGTTACTGCCCTTGAACAAAAATTTTTATAGGAGGACAAGAAAATGGCTGAAAATAGTATAAATAAAGATATAGTTAAAGAAGAAAACCTGGTATTTAAAAAAACAGGTCTTTTTACCGATAAACCCCTAAGCTATTGCCCGGGTTGCGGGCATGGTACTGCTCATCGTTTGGTACTTGAAACGATTGAAGAAATGGGAATTCAATCCGAAACCATTGGTATTGCACCTGTTGGTTGTTCTGTGCTGGCGTATGAATTTATGGACATCGATATGCAGCAGGCAGCTCACGGAAGAGCTCCGGCATTGGCAACTGCAATTAAAAGGTTGTATCCCGAGAAATTTGTATTTACATACCAGGGCGATGGAGATTTGGCAGCTATTGGTACTGCCGAAACCATTCATGCATGTAACCGTGGCGAAAATATAACGATTATATTCATAAACAATGGTATTTACGGTATGACCGGCGGACAAATGGCTCCAACAACACTGCCAGGTATGAAATCTTCTACTTCACCTTATGGACGTGATATCCAGTCTATGGGTAATCCTTTAAAAATTACAGAACTGGTTGCCCAGTTACCGGGAACATATTTTGTTTCACGCCAGGCTGTTCATACTCCTGCTGCTGTCCGCAAGGCTAAAAAAGCAATTAAAACAGCATTCGAGAATCAAAAACTGAAAAAAGGACTTTCGTTTGTCGAGATAGTTTCAAATTGTAATTCAGGTTGGAAAATGGAACCGGTTCAGGCTAACCAATGGATGGTTGACAATATGTTCCCGTTTTATCCTCTGGGCGATATTAAAGTGCCTGCTGAACAATAAATTCGATTTCAAATTTAAACGATTAAAAAACTAGAAAAATGACTGAAGAATTAATTATAGCCGGATTTGGTGGACAAGGAGTACTTTCGATGGGAAAAATTCTTTGTTACTCGGGTATTGTTCAGGGACAGGAAGTAACCTGGATGCCATCATACGGACCCGAAATGCGTGGTGGAACTGCAAATGTAACTGTTATTTTAAGCGATGAACGTATCAGCTCACCCATAGTTGGCGAATTTGATACTGCCATAATACTTAACCAGCAGTCGATGGATAAATTCGAGAAAATGGTTAAACCTGGCGGGGTATTGGTTTACGACAGTAATGGTATAACACGCCACCCTGTGCGTAAAGACATTAATATTTACCGTGTTGATGCTGCCGAAGAAGCTGCAAAAATGGATTCAACAAAAACATTTAACATGATTGTTTTAGGTGGATATTTAAAAATTAAACCTGTTGTGAAAATGGAAAATGTTGTTGCCGGGATTAAAAAATCGTTGCCCGAACGTTACCATCACTTAGTTCCTATGAATGAAAAAGCAATTCAAAGAGGAACAGAAATTGTTAAGCAAATACAAAAAGTATAATACTACTTTGTAAATATAAAAAAATCCGGGGCCAAAAGCTTCGGATTTTTTGCCTGATCCTGTTCGAACGGTTGCCGGGGTACTTTCTGAGTTTTAGCCCTTCATGGTTTTATCGGGCCAATAAAGCGTAAAATTTAGATAATAAATGTTAAAAAATCACTAAACCCGTATTTTGATACCGTGTTGTAAGTAGTGCCTATTCTGACTTGTCGATAAATCTGTGTACTTCTTCTTTTAAATTAGGTATGTGTTTGGAAATAATTGCCCAGATATTTTCATCCGAGATACTATCATAGGCGTGAATAATCTGATTTCTTAGTCCAACTATCCTTTTTGCATATTCAATTGGAAATTCAGGATCTTTCTTTAAGATTCTGTTTACAGCTTCACCGATAATTTCTAAATCACGTTCTACGGCTCTTTTTAATAAAATATTTGATTGATAATACTTAAAATCTTTAGGATTTTCTTTGAAATAACTTTCAATTTCGGTTATTGCTTCATGAATATCATACAGCCATTTTAGAATCCGCTCGTCCATATACTTTCATTTTATTTCTATCAATTGAACGCTTAAGTATCGGGTTCTTTAAGGTTTGAATTTCTAATAAATCAATTTTTCTTTTAAATAGATTTTCTAATGCCTCTTTAAAGTCCATGTAATTATCAAAATAATTATAAAGCTCTACGTCTTCGAATTTTACAAGAAAATCTATATCACTTTGCTTATTAAATAATTCAGTCAAAACTGAACCAAAAACATACAATTCACTAACCTTATATTTTTTGCATAAGGAAGTCAGCTTACTTTTATGTTGATTTATCAAATTCATACCTTACGAAGATAACAATTAAATGATATTCCGTCAAATATTTTGTAGTTTCTCTAATTCGTGTAGTTCAAAGGCATTACTTACTACGGTTTCGGCATATCAAAAGTGAGGGTTGCCCGGCGTTCCAATTAGCCGTTGTAAATTTTAAAAAGGGTGAGAAACACTTCACCCCGCATGCAATTAGAGCTGCTGTTAGCAATTGTATAATTTTAATTACAACTATATACTATCAAATCATAAGAACATAATGAACCTTTATAATCAAATAATTCTTGTTTTACCAGCTTATCATTTTCATAGTGATATATAAAATAAATATTTAGTACCCCTGGATCATAATATTTTTCACTTTTTACTAATAGTCCATTTTCATATAAATATTTATCTTCTTCATAAGTGTACATGTCAGTAAAACCAAAACTCCAGTGTTCGTGAATTTCTCTTACTAAAAGATTATTTGAATATTCAAAATTGTCAATAAAATAATAGCTAATCTCACCATAAGTATCATATCTGTATCTTGCTTGATAAACTAAATTGTTATTTTCAGTTTTTTTATGAAGTTTCTCTTTTAATAAACCATTTTTGTAATAGGTAATTACAGAGTCCATCTCTTGCCCATAAAAATAATAACTATTACAGTCAATTGATTCCATGTGTGTTAATAATTCATTTTCATAATTATAAACTTCCCAAGCTGTAGTATCATTTGTGCTGCTTATCACATATGAAAACTGAATTTGATTTCCAGAGTATAATTTAATTGTATAATTCTGAAAATCTGTTGAATAAAATTCACTTCTAGTTAAATTATTTAATTCATCATATTCATATAAAGCAAGATCCCCATAGGAATATTCTGTTTTAATTAAATTGTCACTTTCGTAATAGTATTTTACCCAACTGTGTAAACCACCATTTCCCAAATAACGATTAACTGTTTTAGTACATTCATTTGATGTTTCAACTGAATCATCTTTCTGGCAACTTACAAGAATTATTAAAAATGAGAGCAGACAAATTACATTTCTTATTAACATTATAATAGCATTTTGTTTATATATACCAATAAACTACACATGTAAACTCAAGAGTTATTTCGTGTACATTTTTTTAATACGTTTTTAAAATTACAAAAAAAGATAAACAAAAACAATTCGGATTAATTGGGATGCAACCTGAAAAGCTTATATTTCAATGTGTAATCAAAAATCGAAACAGGATGTTGAAAAACAATAAAAACTTATTTTATAATTACAAAATATTATACAATATTGCACAATAATTACGAATCATTATACACCATGAGCCAGAAATTACAGATTGATGCCACCGACAGGAAGATTTTATCTTTTCTTATAAAAAATGCACGAACCCCGTTTTTGGAAATAGCCAGAGCATGTGGTATTTCGGGAGCTGCTATTCACCAGCGGTATAATAAACTGGAGGAATCAGGGATTATAAGCGGTTCGAAATTCATGATTAAACCCAAAGCGGTGGGTTACGATATTTGTGCTTTTGTTGGTGTTTACCTGGAAAGAGCGCATAACTATAAAAATGTAATCAGGGAAATAGAAAAAATACCGGAAATAACCGAATGCCATTTTACTACCGGGAACTGGGCCCTTTTACTTAAAATATACTGCAAGGATAACCAGCATTTAATGAATGTGCTTGTAAACACCATTCAGAATATTCCCGGGGTTGCCCGCACAGAGACATTTATTTCGCTCGACCAGACTATTGACAGGGAGTTTGGCATTTAAAATTCATAACTCATAACTCATTCATAAATAGTACTCCCGGCTATAAATTAAAAGGAGAGGAAAAAATAATTTTACATCTGGGTTTCTGCAATATCATTTGTTGTTTCTGCTTGACTTGTGCAGGATGCAAGAATTTTCCCGGCATGATTTTAGTTTTAAATTAGGGTTTAAACTAAACAAATTGAAAATTGCAAAAAGAAGAAAGCTAAAAGTTTCAGTCTCTCAAAAATGTATTCGTGTTTCGATTTTAACACGCTTATTTTATAATACCTGATTTAGCAAAAATAACCTCATCACGTATAAGTTTATTTATTTTGTCTTCGGAATACCCCAGGAAGGTACTTAAAATCTGTATTGTATGTTCTCCATAATGCGGAGGTGCAGAAATTGGTGCAAATTCAGTATCTTCATCAGTACTAAATGCTACAGTTCTAATCCCTTTTATTGGTATTCTTTCAGATGTTTCGGAATGCATTATCATTTCGATGGCTTCAGGAATTTCGAAAACCTCTTTCATGTTTAATACGCCGCCTGCCGGGATATTATGCTTTGCTAATTCTTCTAAAAGAAATCCTCGTTCGAATTTAGAGATGAGTTCCTGGAGAACTTCAATTATCTCTTTCCTGTTTTTTACCCGTTCAAAATTTGTATTGTATTTTGGATTTGATGATAATTCATGTTTTCCCAGCACTTTGCAAAGATCGCTGAATTGCTTATCGTTTCCAACAGCCAGGACGACAGGTCTTTTATCTTTGCTGTAAAATATTGTTCCGTAAGGTACTATATTCGGGTGATCGGAGCCCATGCGCTGAGGGATTTCACCACCAACGAGCCAGTTGGCAGCCTGATTCGCGAGCGATGAAATGCCACTTTTCAAGAGGCTTGTTTCAATGTATTGCCCCTTGCCGTTTCTTTCGCGCTTGTAAAGTGCCAGCAGGATTGCTTCTTTAACCTGGTGCCCGGCCAGAATATCCATTAAGGCTACAGGCATTTTTACAGGATTACTCTTGAGTTCTCCATTCATGTATGTAAAACCGCTTTCTGCCTGTATAATTGCATCATACCCGGCACGTGGATTCGACAATCCATAACCTGTTATGTGTGCATAAATTAATGATTTATTAATGCTCCTTAGTGTTTTGTAATCTGTCTTTAGTTTCTCGGCATCACCGGGTTTGTATGATACCAAAACAATATCGCAAATTTTTACAAGTTTATAAATCAATTCCAGGCCCTCGTCCTTATTCAGGTCAACAGATATTGATTTTTTACCCCAGTTTACACAACTAAAATAGCCTGAAATATCAGTGTCGGGGTTTTCTGTTGGTATTTTCCACGTTCGTGTAACATCCCCTTTTGTTAAGAGATTTTCTACTTTTATTACTGTAGCCCCAAGCTCGGCTAGAGCAGCACCAACACCTGGCCCGGCTAATACATTGGCAAGTTCCAGAACCCTGATATCTTTTAAAGACTGATTCATTTTATTAGCAAGTTCTTTTTCTATTATTTTTCAAGCGGATTAAAGTCCGGCAAAAAGTTCCGTTTTATACCCACGATCTTTTTAGCCTATTTTATTTATTCTTTTATACTTCGAATATAAATTGCCAATGAGTATAAAAAATACCGTGGCAATAATACTCGCGTAGGTTTTATCAATATCGAACCAGCCCATTTTCCTGGCAATTAAACTAAGAATAATTGCAAGCACCCCGCCTGTAAATGCAAATCGGACAGCAGCCTGTGAAATCCAATTTAGTTTATATACTCCCAGCAGGATTACAATAGCCCCGATTGCGCGTATTGCATATGAAACATAACCCGCATCCAAAACAGCTCCATGTATAAATATTGCCATCGGAACAGTAATGAGGTTTACAGCGACAACAAGTTGCCGGGCGGTTTTTAGGATTTTTTCGTCTGGTGCATTTTTATTTATCAATCCATGATAAATATCTTTAGTGGCAATGGTAACAATTGCAAAGTTCACAGGGCCAATGGTTGAAAGTATTGCAGCAAGTATAGCTGCCAGAGCAAGCCCTCCTAAAACAGGATGAATAAATGAAGGAGTCATAAGTAAGGTAGGCAGAACCTCCTTGGCATCTGTAATTGTTGATGGGTCGATAAAAATACCACTTCTGGCCATTAAACCCAGGTAAGCAGTCATAATTCCAAACGGGGCAATAAATAATGCCGATAATATGGCGGCACGTTTGGCAGTTAAAGGATTTTTCGCGGCGAAAATGGGCTGAATACTTGCCTGAGCAGCCATACCACCAAAAATCCCTCCCAATATGAGACTAAATGCGGCAGTCCATCCTAAACTAAAAGGGTTGTAATAGTTATGTGGAGCACCGGCAGCAATGAGCTTTTCAGATAAAACAGATATATCGCCGATAGCAACAAATCCAACAATTAAAGCAATTCCAATTCCTACATACCTGACTACAAGGTTTATTATAGCAACAATAGTAAGAGCGTGCATTCCACCAACATACATATAAATGGTAGTGATCACTGCTCCTGATAATACTGCCCAAATCCAGTCGATTTTAAATATTGGTGCCAGTACATGCGAAAATGTGGTTAATTCAACGTAAGCCAAGGTAATAAATGCAACAAGAAATGCAATTGCAGAAATCGTTCTTGCTTTTTTACCAAAAATGCTTTCTATCATTTCACTTACTGTGTGTACTTTTCTTTCCCTGTAATGCTTAGCCAATGTATAACCTAAGATTATCATCCCGATAGCTGTTGAAATATTGTATAAAATTGGCTGAAGGGTTTTCGTGTTAAATGCTTTTTCGCTGACACCAATTGTACTTAAACCTCCAAGCCACTCGGCTGCAACTACTATTGCACATACCAGGACTCCAAGATTTCGCCCTGCAATTAGAAAATCGGATGAGGATTGGGATGCAATTTTTTTAGTGAAAAATGAAATCCCGATTACCAATGCAAAATAGCTTAATACTATCCAGAAATAAATATTATAAATGAGTGATATCATATAACTTAGTTAATCAATTTTTAAATTTTGCCTGGCAAGATAAGAAAAAATATCTGGATGGCTGATTGAACAATCAAAAATGGATAATTTTTTATTTAATAAACTACTTCTTATAGAAACGTAAATAAAAAATACGATTGATGAAATAAGTGTAAAAACGAGGGTTAAAAATTCTTTTAGTTAAAGAAACTATCCAGTTTTTTAATTGCCGACGGGAGCGTGAAAACAACAACCCTGTCGTCTGTTTTAATTTGAGTATCGCCTTTTGCAATATATCCTTTATGATCGCGAATGTACCCCCCAACAAGCGCATCTTTTGGGAATTCGATATTACGAAGCTTGTCTTTAGTAATCATGCTTCCTTTGCGGGCAACAAATTCCAGCACTTCAGTATCCGATCCGGTTAAACATTTCATTGATTCTACCTCGGAACTCATTGTATATTTAAAAATACGGCTTGCCGTAATCAGTTTTTTATTGATGATGGTATCGATACCCATGCTTTCTCCCAAATCGATATAATCGATATTTTCTATTTCGGCAATGGTTTTTTTAACACCCATTTTCTTGGCAAGCACACACGACAGGATGTTTGTTTCAGAATTTCCTGTAACAGCAATGAAAGTATCCATGTTTGCCAGGCCTTCTTCCATTAATAAATCAATGTTGCTGCCATCGCCGTTGATTACCAATGTGTTTTTTAAATAATCGGCCAGCTTAAAACTTTTTTCTTTATCTTTTTCAATAAGTTTGATATTGAACCTTCCCTCAAGCATTTTAGCTGTTCGTTTACCTATACGGCTGCCACCAATAATCATCACGTTTTTTACATCGAGTTTCTTTTTACCGGAATACTTCATTACATCGTCGAAACCCGATTTGTTGGTAACAACATATACCAAATCGTTTACCATAAACGAATCGTGGCCACGGGGAATAATTGTCTGCCCGTTACGGGTAATAGCAACAGCCCTGAATTCGATATCTTTATTCTGCCTGGTAACTTCCATCAGTGTATTGTCGATAACAGGTGCATTTTCGTCGAGTTTTAAAACGAATAATGAAAGTTTGCCACCTGAAAAATCGACTACCTCAGAAATTTCATATCCAAGCAAATTAACAACCTCGCGTGCTGCAATGCGTTCGGGATAAATCAGATAATCTATTCCCAGCCCGGTGAAATGAGATATATTTTCCGGTTCAATATATTCGTAATTATCAACCCGGGCAATGGTTTTTTTAGCACCCAGTTTTTTTGCTATCATCGTTGCAAGAATATTTGCTTCTTCAGAATGTGCAACGGCTATAAACAAATCGGTTTTTTTTATTTGTGCATCTTTAAGTACCTCGAACGATGTTGCCGAACCAGTAATAGTCATCAAATCGAGATTGGCATTAATAGTTTTTAAACTTTCCTCATCGGGATCAATAACTGTAATATCATGAAACTCACTGCTTAACATTTTCGCTAGGTGGGTTCCTACTTCGCCTGCTCCTGCAACAATTATTTTCATCGTATTTAATATTAATTTAAAAAACCATTAGCTGAAAATTGAAAAAGAACAACAAAGTTAATTAAATATTATTTGAACCTGTTATTTATATTTTTAATGTTACCGTTTAGGTTTTCTGCTAAAATAGTTGTTTTTAGTATAAATGCTCCTTTATCTGGCACTGAAAAATAATGAAATCCAAAAGCATCACATTCTTCTTTCCATTGTTGTATTTTATATGCCGGATTCGATGAATCAAAGATCAACAAGTTAAAACGAAAATACGTTTGAATTTCTTCAATCGAAATATTCACATTATTTGACAATATAATGTAATCAGTTTCCAGTATTCCTTGTGTTTCGTAATTTACCAAATCATTCTTATTTAAATGAACAATTCTTAATTTATTAAATGAATATGTGGTTATAAGTTTCTCATTTGTCAGCTCTTGCTGATTGTATATAATTTCGGGAGATTTTATTTTCTGGAAATCCCAGAATGGTTGAACGTTGAAAGGAACTAACCCGGCAAGCTCTTCTTTCTGTTTGTTTACATACAATTTATCTTCTTGCCCGGCATAGAATTCTATTGCCGAAGTTTTTGGAATGTTGTACACGATTAATCCTGATTCATTATTTCGTGTATATGATTTTAAAGTATTGTACGATAGAAAAAAGATGAGCAGTACAAGAGAATACCGGAAATAATTTAATCGTTTTGAAATAATAAAAAATGATATCATCAAGAGCAACGACAGTAATAAAATAAACTCTGCGCGATCGATGTTTAATGAATTAATTGTTGAATAAGGAATACTTTCTACCCATTGAACAGAAAGATTCATGGCTTTTACAAGCAACTTTAACATGTACGCAATAATTTTTGAAAGGGGTTCAGAAAACGAAAAAGCAAGCAGGGCAACAGCAAAATAAATGACGAACATGGACAACGGAATTACAAAAATATTTGATAAAATGAAATAAGCCGGGAATCGGTGAAAATAAAAAAGAGTAAGCGGGAAAGTACCGATTTGGGCAGCCAGTGTAACTGAAATAAGCTGCCATAATTGATCCGGCAAATAACTTTTAAATTGTAATAATGGGTAAATGCGGGGTTGAAAAAAAACAATACTCAGCACGGCAATATACGATAGTTGAAACCCGACATCCATTATATAAAAAGGATTGTAAATGAGCATGACAAATGCAGCGGCAGACAGGGTATTATAAATATTGCTTCTGCCAGAAAAAATATTTCCTACACAAACAAATGAAAACATAATCGTTGCACGCAGAACAGAGTTCGAAAGCCCTGTTATGAAAGCATAGCCAAATAAAACCAGGATTACCAGGATATATCTTATAATCCGCCCATATCTGTTGCGTTCAAGAAAAAATAGTAACCTGCCGATGATATAAAAAATAACTCCCACGTGCAAACCCGAAACAGCTAATACATGCATTGCACCTGTAGCCGAAAAACTTTCTTTTATCTCGGGGCTTAATTCTGATGTGTAGCCTATTGTTAGTGCCGATAATACTGCAAATTCGTCTCCGTCGAAGTTATATTTTTTGTACAAATTGAGCAGTTTCTGCCTTACCTGATTTGATATTAAAAAGATTTTTGCCCCTTTATTTCGGGCTATTACAGAGTATTGATCGGGTTTTACATAAACCTGGTAATGAATATCTTTATAAAATAAATACCGCTTAAAATTAAAACTGTTTGGATTTCCGCTGTATTTTGTTTCGTTAATAAAACATCGTGCAATAAACCGGTCTCCCATGACGGGTGTTTCAAAGGCAGAGTCAGTTCCAAAATAACAAATCAGCCTGGTGTGCATTGGTTTTATTGATATTGAATCTTTTATTCCTTCAAGCTCTATGATTGCCTTTATAGAATTCTGCTTTATTTCCGGAGCTTCTGCTATGGTTGCAATGAATGTATATTTACCTTCTGCAATTTCTGCTTTTTTGTCGTATTTATATTGAACAAGGGCCATCCCGGCAAAAAGAATAAACAAACTCACTAAAACGCCAAAAACACGGTTTATAACGAAGTTATAAGCAGAGTTTGTAAATTCAATCACGGCAATAATTACAAAAAAGAAAATGCAAATTTCGAAAAATGGGAATTGAAGGCCGGGGAAGTTGATTTTTATGAGTATTCCTGCAATGAGTGGCAGAACAAACCTTACAAAAGGAGCCTGATGCAGGAATTTCTCGAACATAGCCTTTCGTTTTAACTAAAGTTAGAAAAATATATTTAAAATGGCAATGGGTTTATTTTTTAATTACGATTGTCCGATAAAAAATATAGATATATAATGATATCTTGAAACAATAAGACATCCATGTTTCTTTCGCCCTTACAGGGCTTTCCTTTTTGGTTGGCATTGTTTTACCATACTTTTGTTCCTTTGGAACTCAATAAAAGCCCCATCGGGGCAAAAGTATGGTAATAATCAGTAACTTACAAAAATCAAAAGTGCTGTAAGCACGACAGTAAATACTTGTTAAAAGTTTTACCGGACAATAGTGATTTTTAATAAATAATTTCCACCCGGGGGGTAGGGAGTAGATGATAATTATTTTAAGAAGTAATAATTTTATTATTCTGGTACTACTCATAAGTCTGAGACAACAAAAAAAACCGCCCTTCGGGGGCGGTTTTTAAAACTTTTTAAGAGTGTGCTTATTGAATCATCAGTTTCTGAACTTTTACAGAAGTACCATCGTTAATTCTGATGTAATACATTCCTTTAGCTTTTTCGCTGATGTTAACCTGTTCTTTGTACAAACCATCCTGTTCGATTTGTTTTTGATAAACTACCTGGCCCGCAACATTTACAATTTCCACGTTGAAAGTTCCTGCTTTTTGAGCATTCAGTTCGAGTGTGAATTGTCCGTTGTTTGGATTTGGATAAATATTCATTGTAACAAATCCGGAAGGATCATTAATTCCAGTAGTAATACTATAAGAACCAGCTAATTCGGTTATTAAGGCACCATCATTTGCTTCAATTACATAGTAAATTGTGCTTGAAGTAGAAGCAGGAATTGTACCATTAAATACAGAAGTAAATCCTTCCTGTGTAAATGTAACACTAGTATTTTCAGAACCTTCGGCAGTTCCCCAATACAATGCACCAGTCATATTTTCGGCAGTTGTTTCAACATCAGTAAGCGTTGCTGTAACAACAACATCATCAGCAGTTGTTGGAGCATTTGGAGTTAATGTAACACCTGAAATTTCAGGATAAGTATTTATATCTGAAGCGCTTCGTGGATAAATTTCGAAAATACTTCCTCCGTTGTACCATGTTACAACACCCGTAATATCATATACTTTATCTATTGTTAAAGCTAAATCAGCATATAAAGATTTGTAAATTGTAATATCACCACTACCATCATTTACAACGTAACTTCCATTACTTCCACTTATACAGGTTGCCCCGGTTATATTTACCAATGCACTTTCATAAGCTTCATTACTAACTTCAAGGGTTGTTAATTCAATTGGATCAGGAACTGTATTGCCTGAACTTAAAATAGTAAGATATGTAACACTCGCAAGCTCAGTTAATAGCTGATACTCAGCAACTGTAGCAACTAATTCTACACTATCACCAAGAGAAACAGGGAAAGTACTTGCATAAACATAAATAGCATCCCATTCACCATCTCCATTCTGTAAATAGAACGATGTTGTTGTACCAGTTTTTACAGCAGTTACAATACCCGAAGTTCTAATTTGTTGATCTTTATATGGAGAATCAGCAGGTGTTCCAGTTGTATATTGTATATCATGTATTGTTACATAATCAATTTCTTTAACCTGCATTGTTACTTCCCAGGCTTTAGTTGAAGCATCCTGCGCAGTAACAGTATATGTTTGCGGGGTAGCGAAATCATAAGCCAGGGTTGTGTCAGCAATAGTAGCTCCTGCCGAAATATCGAATAATGGTTTAACACTGCTTACATCGCTGCCATAAGGCATATAAACTGTAATTTCACCAAGTGCACTGTTTATAACTGCACTATCCATGTCAGCAACTTCAATCTCTAAAATTTCTGCATAACTGCTTAATGTTGGAGAAACTGTAACAGTTACTGTCCATGCTTCTGTAGTAATGCCATCTTCGGCAGTTACTGTATAAACAACAGGTAATGTAAAATCTAAAGTATCGCCTGATAAAGGATCGATTGTAGCGCCTGCCGACAAAGTTATGGTTGGTGATAAGGCAGAAGGATCTGTTCCGTTTATTACTGTAATATCTACAGTAGAAGTTCCTTCGTTAATAACGGCTTCTCCCAAGTCATAATCATTTCCAAAAGTAAACTCTGTAATAGCTGTTTCGCTGCTTGCTGCCGGGGTTGGAGAACCCAGGTTTGCAATGAAGTCTTGATCAAACACTTTCCATTCAGAATTTTCTGCAGTTGTTCCTGCTGATAAGTCCCAATCAACTGTGCCATGAGTTGTTTCAACTTTTCTTAATATGGTGTGGTTTGCAGTAGCATTTGTAACTCCTGCCACATTCCATGCAGTTCCGGGGTCAACTAAATCATATCTTCCGATAATATCAATAAGAGTTGTGTCGGTTCCATTTATTTTGAATAGGCCACGAACATCATCACCATTAAATACAGCCACATAAGAAGTTCCATCAACGTATGGGTTAAGAATTGCAGTGTCAGTAACTGCTAAAATTTCGGCTGCTGCTTCAGCATGCGAAATCACATAAACGTCTCCATCAGCTAAATTGGTAGAGGCAGGAAAACTGAAAAATGAAGTCCATGTGCTTCCATTGGCATTGATACGGATAATATAATTTGACAAGTCCACAGTTGCACCTGTACCATTATAGATTTCAAGTGATTTATTATTTCCTCCACCTTCAATATATTCAGAGAAGAATATATCTGTTTCAGGAACTGCCAATACATCAAATGCAGCACTCACTTTTTCGTTTAATGTACCGCTTGCTGCTGTCAGGGTTACACCTGTTGCTGCATCGGAGAATGCAACTGAGCTGAATGTTGCTTTTCCCATCACAGGAATAGCTGTTACAGGACTGCCAACCAATGTAGCTCCTGTTGCCGTGAGGCTGATATCGGTAATGTAGTCGGTATCCACGTTTCCATTAGAGTCAACAGCATTAACTTTTACAGATGGTTCAATGTCGTTACCAACATATACATTTACAGGCTCGGAGAAGAAAAATAAATCGGTAGCTGTTACATTTAATGTAATATTGTTACCAACCACATCTGCTCCAAAGTCGGCTGCAAATTCCGAACCCGTAGGATCGGCAACAAAACCATGCGCGGCGCCTTCAATCATCAGTTGAATAATGCTTCCATCATCAACTGTAGTATTTAATAACAGGTAAACTGTATAGGTTGAATCTTCGCCATCAGGAATAGTCAAGGCATCAACGGCAAACGGAATCTCGATTGAACCGGCTGTTATATTCGGTTCGCCTGCAAATGGGATATTTATTCCGGATTCGCTGATCAAATAACCACCAGATATGTTGTCGGTAAAAGATACGGTATTGTTTGCACCTGCTTTTAAAGTTATTTGAGTAACTTTTGTAGCCATACCATCCAATGTTCCTAAATCGCTAATAGTAAAAGAAAATACAGGTATTGAATCAGTAACAACAGATTCAACTGTAGCAGCAGCAATCTGGGTTACAGGAGCAACCACTTTGCTGTCTTTGTCAGTATCGGGTTTGGTTGTAAATGACAGAGTATCTCCATCTGTTACATTTTCTAAGGTATCTTCAACAGCTCCAAAAACAACATAATACGTTGTATTGAATTCTAAATCGGCATCGGGATTGATAGTAATAATTTTTTTAGTGGCATCAATAGTTGCAGTATTAGCAACAGTTAATCCGCTACCAACAGAATTTTTCTCGAAAGTAATTAAGCCTGCAAGGTCTGCATCAACTAATTCTGTAGAATCTGTTTTTAAAACCGGTTCGTCAAATGTTAAAGTTACCGTTTTGCTAATTTCAATTCCTGTAGAAGCATCCGTTGGATCCCATGTGGCTACTGGAGGATCGATATCTGGAGCAGAAACAGCTTCTGCCCAAGTTGTTCCTACACGGATTCCATCAATAAATCCTGTTGGAGAAGTAGAAGAATTTCTAACAGCAAAACGTGCAATATCCGTTGGGTCAGTTGTTAAGGCAGATGTTTGTGTTAAATCAGCAGAAGGTTCTGTTGTAGTTATAGCTGGATTAATCCATAACGATACAACGTCATTTGTATTACCAGAGATTAGATTGTATTTTACTACTAATAAACATGTATCGTTAACTGGAGTAAAGTCAGTTGTACTAAATACAGCAGCTGAATTTGATGAAGAAGTGCGAAGTCCAATTTGATATGTTCCTGCAACGCTCCCAGTTCTAAATGAAATCCTTCCAACTAATAATGATGTTGAAGAACTTGGTAAAAAAGCAATTCCATAATCGCCAGTACCACTAGTATTAGCAGGAAGTCCTGTAACAGTTGAAAGGCTTATTAGAAATGCAGCATAAATTGTTGATCCTTCAGATTGAGTTGTAAAGGCACGATAAGCATCTTCTGCAACTGAATTTGAAATATTCAAAGCATTTCCAACTCCAGATGATGCATAATCCATATAAGATAGACTACCACTTGTTACCTGAAGGTATGATGTGCCACTATAATTTACCCAATTTCCTCCACTCACATTATCAGTTCCCGCTAAAGTAAGGTACCCTGTTGAGTAATCAAAATTCTCTTCAAAAAGTAATTGTCCCCATCCGACATTAGCCCAGATGAGAAAGGCTAAAAACAAAAATGTTTTCGTTAGTAAATGTTTTTTCATAGCGTAAATTTTTGGTTTGTATTGAGTTAACTTGTTTTTTAATAAAAAAGCCCGGTTCCGGAATAAATACGGAAAGGGAGGTCAATTTACCAACAAAATTTAATTTTTACAATAAATTGTATTACTTAATTGTTAACTCATTGTTAAGAAATAGGATTTAGAAAAAAAACCTGAAAAACAGGCAAAAAAAAGTGTTTTCCAATTCCATCCCGGGAAAAGGGATTTTGTACCTCTTTTGGAAAAAAGAGAGTCTATTTTTATTTCCCCCTCCTTGGAAAAGTGGGTGCAGGGGGATTTGTAACAAGTAAGTAATTCAAAACACAAAATCCCCCCGTCCCCTCTACCTGTCAGCAGACAGGCTTTAAGAAAAGGGGGGTGTAAAATTTCCTTTAAGAAAAGATGTGTGTTTTTTAATATTTTTTTCACTATTGTCCGGTAAAATTGAAACCAATAAAGATATCGCAACTATGTTGCTTCACAAATTCTATAATGTATTTATCTACAAATAAATAGCAACTACTCTGCTAATACTGCGTAGCACCTGCCTGCCGCAGGCTGGGTAAAATCTTTGTAGAATTAAATAGTAAATAAAAATGAAGCCACTTAGTGGCGAAATCTAAGAAAAGGCTTAATATTATTCATATTACAAGATTTAGTAAAATTTTAATCGGACACCAATGTATTTTTTTAAGAAAGAGAGAGTATGTTTATCCTTTTCTCTTAAAAAAAGGAGGAAAAGTATAAAAAATACCACTATTGTCCGGTAAAACTTTTAACAAGCATTTACTGTCGTGCTTACAGCACTTTTTATTTTTGTAAGTTACTGATTATTACCATACTTTTGCCCCGACGGGGCTTTTATTGAGTTCCAAAGGAACGAAAGTATGGTAAAACAATACCAACCAAAAAGGAAAGCCCTGTAAGGGCGAAAGAAACATAGATGTCTTATTGTTTCAAGATATCATTATTTATCTATATTTTTTATCGGACAACAGTGAAAAAATACCTAATAAAAATATCAGGGTTAACCCTGATGTTGAACTCACTGGTTTGTAATATAATTTACATTTATTTAGTTTGAAGAAAAATGAAGAATCAACTTCCTGAACCCCTGCCAGCGGGAGATGAAATTTAAACAACATTAAATCGTATTTCATTATTAGTTAGATTTGTAAAAATATTAAATGGCAAAACAATGAAAGGAATAAGCTTTGTAACCAATGCCAAAGGCGAAAAAGTAGGATTAATGATCGACTTGAAAGATCATGACAAAGTTATTAATGAATACATTGAAGATTTATTTGACTTGATTGATATCAATTTCCGAAAAAATGAAGAAACATTTTCGTGGGATGAAACCAGGAAAAATCTAAAGGAAAAAGGAATTATTGATTAAGTCCTGCTATGGAATATCGATGCAAATTAAAAAATCTGCAATTAAGGAATTATCAAAACTTCCAAAGCCAATAGCTACAAAAGTGGTAAGGTAATAGATCAATTTAAAATAAATCCTTATCCAAAAGGTTATAAGAAATTAAAAGGATCAGATAAAGATTATCGGGTAAGAATTGGAGACTACCGAATTTTATACTCTGTTTATGATAATGTATTAATTGTTGAAGTTATTAAAATTGCTCATCGCAAAGATGTTTATAAGAAATAATCTCCACAACTGACAAGTACACCCGTTTAAGCTGAATTTCAAAATCAGCTTTTTTATTTTTCCCATCCATGAAAAGGGGAGAAAAGAGTACAAAAAAACAGCAGGGTTAACCCTGCTGCTCTTGTTATCTAATGTTATCAAATTATTTAGAGAAATCGCGTGATGCCAATCGTTTATACCCGTTGTATCTCCATTTAGCATCTTCCTCGGCACGTTTAAACAATTCAACTGCTTCCTGGGGGAACGATTTGGTAAGTGATGAATAACGTACTTCACTCTTCAGGAATTCCTGGAATTTACTCCAATCGGGTTCTGTGGAATCCAGCTCGAATGGATTCTTGCCTTGTGCTTCCAACAATGGGTTGAAACGGTAATTGTGCCAGTATCCGCATTCAACGGCCAATTTAGCCTCTTGCTGTGTTTTACCCATACCTGCATTCAGTCCGTGGTTAATACAGGGAGCATAAGCAATAATTAACGATGGCCCCGGGTATTCTTCAGCTTCTTTTAATGCTTTAAAATACTGGTTTTGGCTTGCACCCATGGAAACCTGGGCAACATAAACATAACCGTACGACATGGCCATCATACCCAGGTCTTTCTTGCGTGTGCGCATACCTGCAGCAGCAAATTTAGCTACAGCACCAACCGGAGTTGATTTTGAAGCCTGACCACCTGTGTTTGAATATACCTCTGTGTCAACTACTAAAACATTAACATCTTTACCCGATGCCAATACGTGGTCCAACCCTCCGTAGCCGATATCATAAGCCCAACCATCGCCACCAAAAATCCACTGTGATTTTTTTGCAAGATATTGTTTCAAATCAAGAATATCTTTAGCAACGGGATGTTTTTCGCTTTTAAGTGCTGCTAACACTTTTCCTGTAGCAACTTTTGATTCATTCGCATTTGCCATGTTGTCAATCCATTCCTGGAATGCAACTTTAGTAGCTGGAGCAACATCGTTCATTGCAGCAGTCATCTTTTCGTAGATTCTTTGGCGCATTTTATCAACACCAACCGACATTCCCAAACCATATTCGGCATTATCTTCGAATAATGAGTTAGCCCATGCCGGGCCATGTCCTTCTTTATTCATGCAATATGGAGTTGATGGAGCCGATCCTCCATAAATAGATGAACAACCTGTAGCATTTGCAACCATCATTCTGTCGCCAAATAGCTGGGTAATTGTTTTAATATATGGTGTTTCACCGCAACCCGCGCAGGCACCACTAAATTCGAATAATGGCTGTGCAAACTGGCTGTTTTTAACACTCTTCGATTTTTCTAATATAGTATCTTTATATCCTACTTTAGTATGCATGTAATCAAAACGTGCATCTTCGGCCATCTGACTTTCAAGTGGCTGCATAACCAGGGCTTTGGTTTTTGCAGGACAAACATCAACGCAGTTTCCGCAACCGGTACAATCTAATGGACTAACCTGCATTCTGAATTGGTATTCTTTTGTTCCGCCGGTACCTGTAACAGTTTTTGTTCCTTCAGGAGCATTTTTAACTTCTTCAGCAGTTAGTAAAAATGGACGAATTACTGCGTGAGGACAAACATATGCGCATTGGTTACACTGAATACAATTTTCAGGAATCCATTCCGGTACTGTAACAGCTATTCCTCGTTTTTCAAACGCTGTTGTTCCTGCAGGGAATGTACCATCTTCTCTTCCCAGGAATGCACTTACCGGTAAATCATCCCCTTTTTGAGCATTGATAGGTTCAACTACATTTCTAATAAATTCAGGAATGTTTTTGTTTTCTGCTGATGCTTTTACAGTGATGTTTTTCCATTCGGCAGGGATTTTTACTTCTGTAAGCTCGCCTCCACGGTCAACCGCTGCTTTATTCATATTCACAACATCTTCACCTTTACGTCCAAATGATTTTACAATGGCTTTTTTCATTTGTGCTTCTGCCAACTCGTAAGGAATAACATTTGCGATTTTAAAGAATGCAGCCTGCATTATCATATTGGTTCTGTTTCCTAAACCAATTTCTTCTGCAATTTTGGTTGCATTTATAATGTAGCATTTAATCTCTTTTTCGGCAAGGATTTTTTTCATGCTGTCGGGGAAACGATTTTTTGTTTCTTCAGCATCCCAGATACTGTTTAAAAGGAATGTTCCGCCTTTTTTAATTCCTCGCAGCATTTCATATTTATCGAGATAAGCAGGAACATGACATGCAACAAAGTCGGGTGTACCAACCAGGTACGATGAACGAATGGGCTGATCGCCAAAACGTAAGTGCGAAACGGTAATACCACCCGATTTTTTTGAATCGTAAGCAAAATATGCCTGGGCATATTTATCGGTGTTATCACCAATAATTTTTATTGAGTTTTTATTTGCTCCTACAGTACCGTCCGATCCTAAACCATAAAATTTACCTTCGAAAGTTCCTTTAGGAACAACACTAATTTCGGGTAATAATGGTAACGATAAGAATGTAACATCATCAACAATACTAATTGTAAAGTGGTTTTTTGGTTGGGGCAAACTTAAATTATTGTAAACAGATATAATCTGTGCCGGGGTAGTATCTTTTGAACTTAATCCGTATCGGCCACCAACAATAAGTGGAGCTTTATCTTTACCATAGAATAATTCACGAATATCCATGTATAATGGTTCGCCATTCGCTCCTGGTTCTTTTGTCCTGTCTAAAACGGCAATACGTTTCACGGTTTTTGGAAGCACTTTCATGAAATATTTTTCAGAGAACGGACGATACAGATGAACAGATATTAAACCCACTTTTTCGCCCTGGGCTATTTTGTAATCAATTACTTCCTGAATTGTTGAAGTAACTGAACCCATAGCAACAATAATATTTTCAGCGTCTGGTGCACCATAATAAGTAAACGGGTGGTACTCCCTGCCGGTCATTTTAGTAATTTCCTGCATGTATCCTTCGATCATATCAGGAATTGGTTCATAAAATTTATTAGCAGCTTCACGGCTCTGGAAATAGATATCAGGATTTTGAGCTGTACCTCTGGTTACAGGATGTTCCGGGTTCAAAGCGCCATCCCTGAATTGTTGCAATGCTTTCCAGTCAAGTAGTTTTGCAAGATCTTCGTTCTCGAAATACTCCACTTTCTGAATCTCGTGAGATGTTCTGAAACCATCGAAGAAATGAACGAATGGAACTCTTGATTTTATAGCTGCAAGGTGAGCGATACCTGCTAAATCCATGATTTCCTGTACGCTACCTGTAGCAAGCATTGCAAAACCTGTTTGGCGGGCACTCATCACATCGCTATGATCGCCAAAAATTGATAAAGCCTGGGCAGCTAAACTACGGGCACTAACATGGAAAACGCCAGGTAATAATTCACCGGATATTTTGTACATGTTTGGAATCATAAGTAATAATCCCTGTGAAGCAGTAAACGTTGAAGTTAAGGCTCCAGATTGTAATGAACCATGAACTGCACCAGCTGCCCCGCCTTCAGATTGCATTTCGGTAACCTGTACGGTGTCGCCGAAAATATTTTTTCTTCCGTTTGCAGCCCACTCGTCAACATATTCTGCCATAGTTGATGAAGGGGTGATAGGATAAATCGCGGCAACTTCGCTAAACATATATGCAACATGTGCTGCTGCATAGTTACCGTCGCAAGTTATGAATTTCTTTTTTTGTGACATTTCTAACTCCTTAATTTATTTAATAATAAGATAATTAACGTAATTTTTGGACTTACAAAATTAGAATAAAATTCTAATTTATTCTATGATTAGAATAGAAATTAGCCTTTGGTAAAGCCTATTCAGTTTCAGTCCAAATTAAGTCATATCTGCTTCATTCACAAAATAAAAAATGCGGAAAAAATCCGCATTTTACTATATAATGTGTTGTTAAACATCCTATTCGCTATTCATAGAAACAAGGAATTCTTCGTTCGATTGGGTTTTAACCAGCCTGTCGCGTAAAAACTCCATGGCTTCAACTGAATTCATATCGGTTAAATAGTTACGCAGAATCCAGATTTTATTTAATTTGCTTGATTCAATCAATAATTCTTCGCGTCGTGTACTTGAAGCAGTAATATCAACAGCAGGATAAACACGTTTATTCGAAAGTTTCCTGTCGAGTTGTAGCTCCATGTTACCTGTGCCTTTAAATTCTTCGAAAATTACATCATCCATTTTAGAACCTGTTTCGGTTAGCGCTGTTGCAAGGATGGTTAATGAGCCACCTTCTTCGATATTACGTGCAGCACCAAAGAATCTTTTTGGTTTATGAAGAGCGTTTGCATCAACACCACCAGAAAGCACCTTGCCCGATGCAGGAGAAACGGTATTAAATGCACGTGCTAAACGGGTAATTGAATCTAAAAGAATAACTACATCGTGCCCGCATTCAACCAATCGTTTTGCTTTTTCGAGAACGATGTTTGCAATACGAACATGGCGTTCTGCAGGCTCATCAAAAGTTGATGATATAACTTCGGCATTTACACTACGAGCCATATCGGTAACTTCTTCCGGACGCTCATCAATTAGAAGTACAATCATATATACTTCAGGATGATTTGCCGCGATTGCATTTGCAATTTCTTTAAGTAAAACGGTTTTACCTGTTTTCGGCTGGGCTACAATTAATCCGCGTTGTCCTTTACCTATAGGTGCGAACATATCAACAATACGAACAGATAATTTGTCGTTTTTGTTGTTTGTTAAACTAAATTTTTCTTCAGGGAATAATGGTGTAAGATAGTCGAATGGAACTCTGTCGCGAATATAATCGGGGCTGCGGCCATTTATTTTTTCAACTTTTATTAAAGGGAAATATTTTTCACCTTCTTTTGGCGGGCGAATTGCTCCCTCAACACTGTCGCCTGTTTTTAAACCAAAAAGCTTTATTTGCGATTGTGAAACATAAATATCATCGGGCGAGTTCAGGTAATTGTATTCTGACGATCGTAAGAAACCATAACCATCGGGCATGATTTCTAAAACCCCGGAGTTGGAAATAATACCCTCAAATTCATACGAACGGTCAGTAACTTTTTTCTCGAATGTTCGCTTTTGAAATGGTTCTTTTGAATGTTTTTCGAAGTTCTTTTTAGGTTCTAAACTTTTTTCAGATTCAATTTCTACAGGAGCAACAGGTTCAATTACAATATTGTCAATAACAGGGGCGGTGGTTTCTTCAATTATTGGGAATGTTGTGTCAATGTCATCCCCATTTAAAGAAAAATCGTTGTGTTTACTGGCAACTGTTTTTTCAAATTCTTTAACAGGGTTATCCAGTTTGCGATCGGCTCGTTTAATAATTTTAACTTTTTCTCGCTGCTCGGTTTCAGGTTTTGGGGTTTCTGTTACCCGTTTTCGAATGTTGGTTTTTCTCTCGGGTTTTACTTCGGTTGTAGCGTTTACTGCTTGTTGATCAAGGATTTTGTAGATTAAATCCTGTTTCTTTAACGATTCTGCTTTTTTAATATCCAATTGCTTGGCAATTTCTTTTAACTCATTTAAAAGCTTTTTATTCAATTCAAGAATATCGTACATAATTTATTTGAAAATTTATTTATTGATTTTTATAATAATCGGTTAAAATAACTAATCATTGATTTAACCTGTAAATTGAACGATTAGTTTAATGTAGGAAATGTAAAAACAAAAATGTTTTTTGGAAAATCTATGCAATATTAAAGATTTCCTCATAAATACCAAAATTGTTGACTGGTTTTTTATAAAAAAATCAAAATATCTATATATATTTAAAAAAAAATATGCTCAAAAGCATTTTGTAAACATATTTGAATAAATTTGTAACTGTTTGTTTGAAAATAACGTATTAATCATGCTACAAAATCAAACCAAACCAAAGAAATGAGACAGTTAAAAATCATAAAACAGGTAACCAACAGAGAAACTGCCTCCTTAGATAAATATTTACACGAAATTGGGAAGGTTGATCTTTTAACCGCGGAAGACGAGGTGGAGTTAGCGCGTCGTGTAAAAAGCGGGGAGCATTCAGCATTAGAAAAACTTATAAAAGCAAATTTAAGATTTGTTGTTTCTGTTTCAAAACAATATCAAAACCAGGGATTAAGCTTGCCCGATTTAATTAATGAAGGAAACCTGGGTTTGATAAAAGCTGCGAAACGTTTCGACGAAACACGTGGTTTTAAATTTATATCCTACGCAGTATGGTGGATCAGGCAATCGATTCTTCAGGCTCTTGCTGAACAGGCCCGGATTGTTCGATTACCTTTGAATAAAATTGGTTCGATAAATAAAATAAATAAGGCACTTTCGGAGTTAGAACAAAAATACGAACGCGAACCCTCTATTGAAGAGTTATCGAAAGCAATAGAGCTTGCCCCGTCAGATATCAAAGATGCCATGAGAAGCTCCGGCCGTCATGTGTCAATGGATGCCCCGCTTACCGAGGGTGAAGACGGTGATATGTATGAAGTATTACTTAGTAATGATAATCCAAGCCCCGACGGCAATTTATTAAACGATTCCCTCCGTAAAGAAATTGAACGGGCTCTTTGTTCGTTAACTGAACGCGAAGCAAGTATTATTAAATTATATTTTGGATTAAACGGAAAACATCCATATACACTTGAAGAAATAGGAGAGGAATTTAATCTTACCCGCGAGAGAGTCCGCCAAATAAAAGAAAAAGCAATAAAAAGATTGAAACAAACCACGCGTAGCAAGATTCTTAAAACATATCTCGGGTAACCATTTAAAACATTTGTAAGAAAAGGAAACATCGTGTTTCCTTTTTTTTATCTATTTTTGTTTTAATAAAAACAAGAAATTATGCAACATTTAATATCCCCATCATTACTCTCGGCTGACTTTGGCAATTTACAACGCGATATTGAAATGATAAATAAAAGTGAAGCCGATTGGTTTCACCTTGATATTATGGACGGGGTATTTGTTCCGAATATTTCGTTTGGATTTCCCGTGATAAAGTACATTAAAAAACATGCGAGAAAACCACTTGATGTCCACCTGATGATTATAGACCCGGATCGTTATATCGAAGAATTTAATAAAGCAGGAGCCGATATTTTAACAGTGCATTATGAAACATGCAATCATTTACACCGTACCGTTCAAAATATCAAATCACATGGAATGAAGGCCGGGGTGAGCCTTAACCCACATACACCCGTTCATGTCCTTGAAGATATTATTGCAGATATCGACCTCGTTCTTATTATGTCGGTAAACCCGGGTTTTGGCGGACAAAAATTCATTCCAAATGCTTTGGATAAAATAAAAAAACTAAAAAAACTGATACTGGATAAAAAATCAAATGCACTGATTGAAGTAGATGGCGGCGTTGATCAAACCAATGCTAAGTTATTGATTGATGCCGGATGCGATGTTTTGGTAGCAGGAAATTATATATTTGGCTCACCGGATCAGATAAAAACAATTTCAGAACTCAGGAATATATAGGTTATAAAACAAAAACATCCTTAATTTTTAAGGATGTTTTTGTTTTATGTTGTATCTGAATTTTTATTCTTTTCCATCAAGGTAATCCTGAAGATAGCTGTAACGTTCGGTTAGTTTTCCATCTTTTGTAATAGATGCACGTTCAATTATTCCTGCATCATCGTTACCAAAAAGCGATGGATATACTTTATCCATTAAATCGGAACCAAAATCGGCCGAAGCATTTCGTGGCAATTCGCCAGGCAGATTATCAATAGCCATAACCGTGATATTTTTAGGACTGATAAATGGGCGTTCATCTTTACCTGTTGCCGGATTGTACCCGTAGAATGGGTCGGCAATAGTTGATGGACGAACAGTTGATGCAATTGGCCCGTTCACATCGCAACTTACATCGGCAATAACTGTTATCTTGAACCCGGGTTCAAGGTAATCTTCTTTGTTAATAAGTTTGGGTGATTTTGGGTCCCAGAAATGACATGCAATGTAAATATCAGTAACTTTTGTATAGGGTTTAAAAGTTGATTCATATTCTTCAGGATGTTTAAAGAAATGTTGGAGATTAAACTGCATGCCTCCTTTATGGCGGACATAATGCTCAGGGTCGAGCCGGCAAAGAACAGCTTCATCAAATTCCCTGTTTAAAAACTCATCAGGAGTAACTTCACGTAAATTTAATTGCCTGAGTGTTTCCATTGCTCCCATTGCAACACGTCCACCTCCGGTTACAAGAATTTTTTTCTTTTTTAACTTGATAAGTTTTAATCCTGCATACATTTCGTCCATATCGTGGCATTGGTGTGCAGGTTTCAGTTGAAACTCACCCATACGAATACCTCTGCCACGTAACCCATTGTAAGCTCCAACAATACCAGCCCATCGGCCAAATGCAACGATTCGCTGCCCGTTATAATCAGTTAAATATTCATAATCTACCAACCGGATTTTTTTGCGGATAATCTCCTGGAGCAACCCCCTGTTGTAAGGCTGTTTTTTGGCAACATGGGCAAAAAACAAATATGTTTTTCCTGGAATAAGTGTCGCAGGATTTACTTCTTTAACACCCAGCAGGATATCACAATCACTAAGGTCTTCCTTCATTTCCAGGTTGAGGTATTTATATTCATCGTCTGTAAAACAGCGAATATCGCTGGGTTGTATAAATAATTCAGTATTTGGAAAACGTTCAATAAAATTAACTGCCAGAGGTGGAGTTACGGGAACTCTTTTATCGGGTGGGTTTTTTGTCTCGCGTAATACCCCAACTTTTATTTTTTTATTCATTTACTTTTGTGTTATGAGAAATAATTTTTAAAGCTTTAAAATTAATTTTTTTTAGTTAATTACCCATAAATAGAGCAATCTTTTTGTATCTTTGCAGTTCCAATTGGGGGCTGTTTTGGTTTTGACGGTAATGATAATTGGAGTGTAAGCATGTCGAGCTTTGTGTGTTGGCTCGTAAATCTCAATACTCAAAACAATAAACGGCGAAAATAATTACGCGCTTGCTGCTTAATCTCACTCAGTGAATTAAACTTAATTCTGGGGTCTAGGTACTTCAGAACAAGCTGTCTCTCAAAGAGCGATGTTTAACCGCGCTTGACATAGAGGCATCGTAAATGTTAAACTAGCATGGTTGGCGCTTCGATGACCACGCGAAATAAAGAAGATAAGGATTGGTTCGCCTGCCTGACGGCAGTCAGGGCTGCTCTTTGCCAGGCCATTCACGAAAAACAACAAAGAGATAAGCATGTAGAAAACATTTGGGTTTCTTATTCGGACGCGGGTTCGAGTCCCGCCAGCTCCACTCTAACAGAGTACAAAACAGTGCAAAACGCACTAAAATTAATGATTTTAAGAGAAACTTCGGTTTCTCTTATTTCATTTTAATCTAAAAAATCCATTATTTAGGTGTGCAATTCGATTAACAAAAATATAATATTCGAGTAAATGTTACTCATGTGCAGGTGTTTTAGAATTGACAACCACACTAATTATGTGTTATTAAACATAAAAATTCCATTTTGGTTTAATCTATTGATTTAGAAAGAGTAATTTTACTAGCTTTTAATGTAATATGCATTAATTTTAATTCAATCTACTCTTGTTTATTGTATTTACAAATTGAATTTATATATTCACAAAATTAAAATTACCTTGTTTAGAAACCTATTACTGTGGGTTTTATAAGCGAAGCTATATCTAAAAGTAAAATTCTGTTCATATTAATTTTGGAATTTTTTAGAAAAACATTCTAAAAAATTCCAAAAGTGATTTAGTGTTCTTTTAAGTATGAAAAGCTCGGCCTGCTCAAAAAAATGGTATGTATTTTACACGTATCCAAAATTTGAAAGAAAAGTCCATAAACTTTTGCAAGAAGAAAGTTATGAATCATTCTTACCTTTGCATTGGGTCGTTAGGCAATGGAGTGATAGAAAAAAACGTTTGCAAGTACCATTATTCCCCAATTATATTTTTGTAAAAATTGAATATAATAAGATTTTCGAAGTTATTAAGACTCCCAAAATAATAAACTGTGTAAAATTTAATAAAACACCAGCTTTCCTTAAACAAGATGAAATTGATAACATAATACAAATTATTGATAATAGATATCCTATTGAAGTTTGTTGTAATATGAAAACAGGTGATTCTGTAATAATAACGGAAGGTTTACTGGCAGGAATGAAAGGTGTTTTAGTTGAAGAAAGAGGTAGTAGCAGGTTTGCCGTGAGAGTAGAATCGCTACAACAATCATTGTTAGTTAATGTACCAATAGTTTATTTGGAATCTAATAAAGTTTCTGTTTAGTTAACATTTTATATCTCGGTTAAGTTAAATGATTATTGATTATACATTACAAGATATTTTTTTGAAATTAAGCGATTATTCCGACCGAGGAGTTACTTTTATAAATAGCAGTAATGAAGATATTTTCATTTCATTTAAAAAAATGAATGAGAATGCGAAATTTATATTAGGATTTCTTCAAGAGTATGGTGTAAAAGATGGTGAAGAATTAATATTCCAATTACAAAATTCTCAAAGTTTTATAGAAACTTTTTGGGCTTGCATTCTGGGCAGAATTATTCCTGTCCCGGTTAATTTTGCGATAACACAAGATTTAAGGGATAAATTATATAATGTATTTTCAGTATTAAAATCTCCCTATATAATTACTACTCAAGAAAATTATTCTAACAACTTTCCTAAAGATAATGTAACAGACAATTTGTCGAAAAGGGTAATATACTATGGTGATGTAAAATTGAATAAAATAGGTAAAATCAAAAAGGCATCAGAAAAGGATATTGCTTACATTCAATTTTCATCCGGCTCAACCAATGACCCAAAGGGAGTTGTATTAACTCATCATAATCTTATTTCAAATATCAATTCAATTCTTAATGGTATTAATAGCCCTAAAGATGGTGATAGGTTTTTAAGCTGGATGCCCTTAACTCATGATATGGGATTAATTGGATTTCATTTGACTCCTCTTGCTGCAAAATGGAATCATTATATTATGCCCACGGAATTATTTATGCGAAACCCATCTCTTTGGTTAAGGAAGATATCGGAATATAAAATAACTTTTACATCTTCACCAAATTTTGGTTATCAATATCTCTTAAAACATTTCAGACCAGAAAAGAATCAGGATATTAACCTGTCAAGCATAAGAATAATTGTTAATGGCGCAGAACCCATATCGTTCGATATATGTAAAAAATTTACTGAGTATTTTAAAGAATATGGATTGAAAGAGAATACCATATTCCCTGTATATGGACTTGCAGAATCAAGTTTAGCTGTAACTTTTTCTAATCCGGAAGAGAAAATCATTACAATTAAGGTAGGTAGGAATAAGTTAAATATTGGAGATGAAATCGACCTGCTTCAGGTTGAAGAACCATGTGTTCAATTTGTGAGTGTAGGTAAACAAATTAAAAACACATTTCTACGTTTAGTTGATAATGATGGTAATACGTTGGATAATACTTTCGTAGGTAAAATTCAAATTAAAGGTGATAATGTAACTTCAGGGTATTACAATAATAATGAAGCTACATCAGATTTAATTACGCATGATGGATGGCTTAATACAGGAGATTTGGGTTTTAAGGATGTTAAGGGCTATTTATATATTGTTGGCAGGGATAAGGATATCATATTTGTCAATGGGAGAAATTTCTACTCGCATGATCTTGAGAGAATAGCAGAAAAAGTAGAAGGAATAGAGTTAGGAAAGATAGTTGTTGCAGGGGATTTCAATTTTAAATTATCCCGAGATGAGATAATAGCGTTTGTATTGTTTAGAGGGAAACAGGCAGATTTTATTCCTATTGAACAAGAATGCCGAAAGGTGATTAATGAAGAAATAGGAATAACCCTGGATAAGGTTGTTCCTGTAAAAAGTATTTCAAAAACTACCAGCGGGAAAGTTCAACGGTATAAATTATTAAGAGAATACCAGAAAGGCGAATTTGATCAAATCGTATCGTCTTTAGATGAACTAATAAACAAAAATTACAAGGAAGAAAGTACTTTACCTAAGAACAAATCTGAAGAAAATATCTTAAAAATTTGGCAGAAGGTTCTAGAACGAGAAGATATTGGAGTAAATGATGATTTTTTTACTCTGGGCGGGAATTCTTTAAAGGCAGGCCATCTTGTAATGAGCCTTCAGGAAGATTTGAATTTAGAAGTTTCTCTAGGAAGTTTTTATAGATTTAGAACAATACATGAACTTTCAAAATTACCTCTAATAAAGCCTGTTGAAGAAATAAAACCTTACAAACAAAATAATAATAATAAATTCGGATTATCTCATGCCCAGGAAAGAATTTTTTATCATTATCATTTAAATAATGATTCTATAACATATAATATACCTCAGGCTTTCATTATTGGAGGCTATGTTAATATAAGCCATCTTAAAAATGCTTTAGCTGAATTAATAAAAAGACATGGTATCTTAAGAACTACATTCCATCTTCAAGGAGACACCCCCTACCAACAAATACATAAAGAGTCTTTTATTTCATTTGAGAAAATAAAGTTGAATAATGAATATAACCTTGAAGAACAACTGGTAAAATATATAGTCCCATTTAAATTAGAGATGTTGCCTTTAATCAGGGTAAATTATGGATTTTTACAAAAAAATAAAACGATTTTACTCATTGATATTCATCATATTATATCAGATGGAACATCGCTAATTAAAATAATTGATGAGATTTTCAAGCTTTATAATGGTGAAATATTAAAGATCCCCGATGCACAATATATTGATCACGTTTTTTGGGAAGAGAAGTTTTTAAAATCGGATAAAATAGCAATTCATAAAAGCTTCTGGTCAAACCAATTTAATGATAATATTCCCAAGCTTAATTTACCATATGATTTTTCAGAATCAAGAAAGGGAAGTGATAAAGGAGCTAAGTATTTTAGAAGTCTTGGAAAAGAAATAAACCATTCATTAGAATCATTATCGAAGAACAGTAGCATATCAAAACCTGTTATTTTATTTGCATGCTATTCTTTACTTTTGAATAAATTAACAGGGCATGAGGATATTATAATAGGAATAGCTGAGTCAGGACGTAATCATATTAAGGTTCTTAATTCCATAGGAATGTTTGTGAATAATCTCCCTGTTAGAGTTTTTCCGGATGGCACAATGAGTATTAGTCAGTATTTGACCAATGTAAATAAACAATTTTTACAAGCACTTAACCATAAGTTTCTTCCATACAATGAATTATTAAATATTTTAAACATAAAAAGTGCGCAAGGTCGAAACCCGTTATTTGATACAATGTTTGTCTATCAAAATATGGATATCCCTGAATTATCAACACAAGATTTAAGTATTACTCACTATCCGATTGATCCTAAAGTTTCAAAATTTGATATTACTTTAGAAATTATTGAAGGAGATGAGTTAAATTATGGATTTGAATACTCAACATTGTTATTTAAAAAAGAAACAATAGCTAAATTTTCATGTTATTTTGAAAGAATAGTTAATGCAATAATTGAGAATCAAGAATCCCAAATTAAAGATATAGACATATTATCAGGTATTGAAAAGACGAATCTGATATCAAAATTTAACGAAACGGAATCAGATTGTCCAGGGAAACTAATTCATGAGTTATTTGAACAACAAGTTTTGAAAACTCCTGATTCATATGTGCTTATACACGGAGAAAAAAGAATAACCTATAAAGATTTTAATCAAGAAGCAGATAAACTAGCATCTATTTTGATAAACAGGGGTATTGAGGTTGGAGATTTTGTTGTAATTCTGGCAGATCGGTCAATTGAATTTGTAGTATCTGTATTAGCCGTGCTTAAAGCAGGAGGTGCTTATGTTCCTGTTGATGATAATTACCCGGTTTCAAGAAAGGATTACATTATAAAAGATTGCGCCGCGAAATTTATTTTAACTACAAAGTCAATTTATGAATTAAATAAAGATCTCTGTTCAAGCATTAATGATAATAGAATAGTTAATGTTAATGAGTTGGATAAGTACAAGTCAGGTACCTCGAGAAAAAATGTTAAGGTAGGTCCTGATAACCTTGCATATATGATTTATACTTCAGGAACATCAGGACAGCCCAAAGGAGTTATGATTGAACATAAGAATTTATTAAATTATGTATGGTGGGCAAAGGAAGTATATGTAAAGGGAGATCGGGTTAATTTTCCTTTATTTACATCCATAGCTTTTGATTTAACGGTTACATCCATATTTACTCCTCTTATTACAGGGAATGCGCTGGTTATATACAACAATGATGATCAGAATTTATTAATAGAAGAAGTCTTAATGGATGATAAGGTGGGTGTAATAAAACTCACCCCGTCTCATTTAAGGTTAATAAGAAATGATCATAAAATTAAAGCAGATGAGATTAAAAACCTTAAACGCTTCATTGTAGGAGGAGAAGATTTGAGTTCTGAATTGGCCAGGGTAATTTACACAATGTTTAATAACAAAGTTGAAATTTACAATGAATATGGGCCAACTGAAACTACAGTAGGTTGCATGATTTATAAATACGATAATCAAAAGAAGTATAATAAATCAGTGCCAATAGGTAAACCTGCATACAACTCAAAAATATTTTTGTTAGATCAATATTTCAAACCGGTTTCTCAGGGGGTGATAGGTGAAATTTTTATTGGAGGCAGATGTGTAGGCCGGGGATATCATAATAAAGAAAGTTTAACAAAGGATAAATTTGTTTTAATTCCAGAGATTTCTAATAGTAAGTTATACAAAACAGGTGATTTAGGAAGATTTGTTGAAGGGGATGATATTGAATTTTATGGCAGGTTAGACCATCAGGTTAAAATAAACGGGTACAGGATTGAGTTGAATGAGATTGAACTTTGTATACAGGAATTTAATGGGGTGAGGAATGCTGTAGTATTAAAATCAGACATGAATGAATCATCTGTATTATTTGCATATTATGTAGCTGATGAAAGAGTTGATGAAACTGCTCTGCGTGTATTTTTACGAAAGCATTTACCACACTACATGGTTCCTGCTTTATTCTTTAAAATTGATAATATCCCGTTGACACCGAATGGTAAAGTTGATAAAGAAACATTAATGAAAATAGAAGTATCAACGAATAAAAATGAATTCAGATATGCCGAAAATGATATACAAGAGCTTCTGATAATTATATTTCAAGATGTTTTGGGTGTAACCAATATCGGGCTTGATGATAATTTTTTTGAACTGGGTGGAGACTCAATAAAAGCGGTTCAAATAACATCAAGGTTATACGACAAGGGTATTTCACTAAATGTAAAAGATATACTTACTCACCAAACCATATCTCAAATAGCTGTTTATGCCAAAAAATATGATAAGGTTTACGAACAAGGAATTGTTTCTGGTGAAAAAGCTTTAACTCCAATAGAGAAATGGTTTTTTGATCAGAAATTTGAAAATCCAAATTATTACAATCAGTCGGTGCTTTTAGAGTTTAAGCAAAGGATTAATAAAGAAATTCTTGAACAGGTTTTTAATAAACTCATTGAACATCATGATGGATTAAGATTAAATTATAATCCGGGAAAAAACTGTATGTTCTTTAATAATAGTTATTTAAAGGAGCAGTACAGTATAAAAGAATTTAAAATTAGTAATCAAAATGATTTGCAGACTATTGGAGGGGAATTAAAATCGTCGTTTGATATAACAAATACCTTATTAATAAAATTGGGAATTATTAAAGAAGAAAATAAGAATGACCGATTGTTAATTACTGCACATCATCTGGTTATAGATGGTGTTTCGTGGAGAATAATATTAGAAGATTTGTACAAATTATATATTGCAATAGAAAAGGGAAATGATTTTGATTTACCAAAGAAGACAGGAAATCTCTTAGATTGGCAAAATTCGCTGACAGATTATTCTAATTCTGACGAACTTAGAAATCAAATTGATTATTGGAGAAATACTGGCGGGAAAGAATTTCTTTTAAGTAAAGAAACAAATTTCCGCGAAATGAAGATAAATAATTTTGAACGATTAACGTTCAGAATTGATAAAGCAGAAACAGAATATTTATTGGGAGAAGCAAACAAAACATATAATACTAACATTCAAATTTTGTTGCTTGCAGCATTGGCAAGAGCCGTTAAGGAGAATACAGGTATTGGTAAGTTATTGTTCGAACTGGAGAACCATGGTCGTAATATTGAAAACGTAGATGTTTCAAGAACAACCGGTTGGTTTACAGCAATGTATCCGGTTTGTATTGAATTAACTAAAGATGATATTGGTAATATCATTAAAGAAGTAAAAGAAAACATGAAAAAAGTTCCTGTTAATGGCATTGGATATGGTATCTTAAAATATCTAGCCGGAACTTTTGACACATTAACAATGAAAAACTGCGAAATCAGGTTTAATTATTTAGGCCACTTTGGCAATGAGATATCAAATGATCTATTCTCTTATTCTGATGAGTATTCCGGGAAAGATATTTCTATTGAAAATCATTTTACAACCAAGATAGAAATGAATAGCTTAATAGTAAATGGAGAGCTAAGTATTGAATTTAATTATTGCAATACTATATTTCAAAAGTCAGATATTGTTTTGTTACAGGAAGGATTTATTAAACACATCAATAATATAATCTTGCATATTAAAAATAAAAACGATATATATTTTACTCCGTCTGATTTTGAATACACCCTTGATGAGCAGGATTTAAATATATTGTTTGAATAATATTAGCCAATGCTGGTAAAATAATCAATGACTTGTTTTAAGAAAACTTCCTTATTATAGATTTTTACTACGCTGAAAAGAATTATATGACAGAGATTAACGGTAGAATGAATTTTTTAGGTGAAAAGTATTGCTGGAGCTTACTATCGGGTTTTAATATTACAGAGAAAGAACTTGATAGTTTAAAGAGATATTTACAAACAGTTTATGAAAATTCATTATATTATAATAATGTATTCTTTGATGAAAAAATACATTTGACAAAAACATATATACCAGTACAATTAAAAAACCTTTCATTAAAAGATGATAATTATATATCAAGTAAAGACTTTATTGAACAAGTATTTAACAAAAAAACATTTGTATTTGGGAAAATGGGTTGTGGTAAGAGTACTCTGATGCATTATCTTATTTTATTAAAATTGGAAGAAATTAAACAGATACCAATATTCATAAAATTCAGATATAATGAAGAAATTAATAGCATTAAAGAGTATCTGAAGTTTGTATTAGAAAATGATGGATTCTCTGATTTAGTTGAAATATTTACACAACTTTATACACAACAAAAGCTTTATTTTATTTTTGATAGCATAGATACTTGTCACTCCGGGGTACTGACAAGCATTATTAATGAAATTAATACAATTCAATCTCCGTTCATTTTAACATCAACCTTAAATAATACAGATCAAACATTTCAAAATCTAATATTAGATTTTGAAATGTTTGAAATACAAGATATTAAGATTGATGATGCAATTCAGTTAATAAAAAATTACGATAAAGTATTTAATTCAAATTGCTTAGATTGGCTAAAAAATGTAATAAGAGATTATACCGAAATTGTAAGTCCGTTATTTAATAACCCTTTTATGGTAAGTTGTATTTATAGATTATCCATATTGGGCAATAAACTGAAAGATACTGAGCTTGATTTAATGAAGAATGATCCCCGGTTGCACCCTCTGCAAAATATGAATATTAACCTTGGCAAATTAAGAAACAGGGTATTTCAGGTGCCAATAAAAATTCAGGATAATCATAAAATAATATCAAATTATAAAGATTTTGCGTTTACTAAAAAACTCATGAAATCGTCCGGCAGGGATTTAATAATCGAACCTTTTTCGGGAGGTTTGGGTGATCATTTGTTATATAGCCATCTTCCACGAATTGCAAAAGAATCGGGAAAATACGACAGGGTATTAATATCCCAGAATTCTCCTTGTAGAAGCGAAGAAGCAAAATATTTAATATGGGAATTAAACCCTTATGTTGATGGATATTGTTTTGAAGAAAGTAACAGTTTTTATATAGAAGATATTGAAAATTCAAAACGAAATCCAATTAGCCAGGGTAAAAAAGCCGCTGTGATGTTTGAAGCTATTAATAATAGTGTAGAAGATTGTAATGTGCTTGATAACCTAATGTTAAAATTGGGTATTGACGATAATATAAGAAAACATGAGCCCGAAATTTATTATAAGCCAAAACAGATTGAATTTTTGCAGGGGTGTAATGTTTATGATCCGTACTATGTTTCAAATCCCAGGATTGAATTACACAACCAATGGTTAGTTGAAGAATTCTTCAAGACAAATAGTATTAAACTGAATTATCAGATGAAATTTAATAATGATAATGGTTACAATTTCCAGAAAATAATGGTCAGAAATTTTTCGAATTATTTAACTACATTAAGTTTAAGAGATTTCTGTGATGTTTTATTTTCTGCATTACACTTATATTGTTTAACTACAGGCACTGCATCACTTTCAGCAGCATTGAATAAAAAGGCAATTGTTTTAATTGGAAAAGAAAAGCTAGTTTGGCATCATTCCACAATAAATCAATATGTTCATATAGTAGAACCGAAATAACGAGTTTTCTCATTTTTACAATAATCTTTCAACATATAAATAAAATATTATAATAATGGTGTTTTGTAACGAAAAAACTAATCCTAAAATTTAAACATATGAAAACAATTTATTTTTTAAATGTGTTGTTGTACTTTTTTATGAATCCGATTTTTGCAAATAATGATACAATGCTTATATGTGGTAAAGCGTATGATTCTGAAATGAAAGTAAATGTCTATTTTGATAATAAATCTTACAGTAGTGAAGTAGATAATCAGGAATTTAGTATGAAAGTTCCAACTAATAAGGGATATGGTTATATTAGATATAAAGAAACATATAAAGTTTATTTTTCAGGAAAATCTGGTTACAATTTTCAATTTAATGAAACAAACGGAAAGGAAGAGCTTGTAATTAAGAGTGAACAGGATGAAATTAATAAATACTTAATGGATAAAAATAAGCGATTAAAAGAAAATGAATTGGAAATAAGATATTTTAATTTGCCAATATATAAATTAAATTATATTGAATTTACCCATTTTGTTGATTCTGTTTTTTCTTTCCAGAATTCAATCCTTACTAATGAAAAATTTCAAGATGATTATTTTAATTATATTGAAAACCTTGAGCTCGCAAGTATGAAAGCTAGCTTTATATTAAAATACCTTTTGATAAATGAGGTTAATAATTTACCTGATAACGAAGTTTTTAAAAAAATTACTTTAAATGATACTATTGGTTATTATGGATCCGATGAATATATACAATTTGTAAATCTTTATATTGATAAGGTATCACAAGATTCAATTAAAAACAATGGTTTGTTGCTTAGCGATTATGTTTTTGTAAAGTATAAAATGATTAATCAATTAATTAGCGATAATACCATAAAATATGATATGCTTTCAGGGCTTTTAAAAAAAGCAATTTGTGATTTTGGAATTACAAAAGAGGTAACATTGATTTATAATGATTATTTAAATAATAGGGCTCCTGTTTATAAAAATGATGATATTGAAAATTTATATATAAGAATGAACGCTCTTTCCAAAGGAGAAATGCCATCTTTGGTGGCTTATGATGTTGATACCAATGAAGTATTTCTTGAAAATCTGACAGGAGAAAATATTTTCTTATTAATTTATTCATTTCGTTGTAAGGAATGTTTAGATGAAATACAATTTATAAAAAAGAACGAGTCGTTATTTACAGATAAAAATGTTACTTTAGTAACTATAGCTATAGATGGAACCTATGATGAATGGATATCTTTTTTGAAACGGGAAAATTTAGAAAAAGGAATACATTTACACGCATTTCAAAACAGAAGGGAGATTTTAGAAAAATTGTTAGTTATGAAGTTGCCCGTAGGTATAGTTATTGATTCTAATTTTAAAATAAAGCAGATACGTGTGCAAAAACTTACAGATATAAATTTAAATGAAATACTTACTTTTTAATTAATCATCCTGATGAAACAAAATTATATTCCATTGTTTTTTAGAAAAATCTTTAAGAATAAAATTTCAAGCATAATAAATATACTGGGTATTTCATTGTGTGTTGTATCTGTTACATTAATATTAAATTATGTAGGTTACGAGTATAGTTATGATTCATTTCATGAGAAAAGCGATCGGATTTATCGGATAAATCTTACTCAATATAAAAATGGAGAGCTTTTGCTTGAATCAGCAAGAACTGATAGAGACTTAGGAGAAGTTCTTACAGAAAGCTTTCCCGAAATATTGGGTTTTTCAAGATTGGTTAGAAATAGATATAACCTGATAACTATTGATAAAAACACGTTTGTTGATGATGCAATATTCTACGCAGATAGTTCCTTTTTTAATATTTTTGATTGTGATGTAATTTATGGTACAAAAAACAACCTCTTAAAAGCACCCAATGAGGCTGTTTTAAAGAAAAGTATAAGCGAAAAATATTTTGGGAATACTAATCCCGTTGGAAAAGAAATTAGAAATGGCATACAATCATATATCATTGTTGGTGTTATCGAAGATTTTCCTCCTAATTCCCATTTACAGTGTGATATTTTGCTTTCCTTTCATAATACATTGATGATTCCTCCATTAAGAATGCAATGGAATTTTTGTGATTATTATACCTATGTTTTATTGGACTCAAAAACATCCATCGAAAAAATAATTAACCAATCACCCGATGTTATTCAAATGTATAATGGAAATTTTCTGGCTCAGAATAATATAAAATCTGTTTATTCTTTTATTCCTATCGAAGATATTCATTTCTCTCAAATTGAAGACGAACTTGTTATAGGTAACAATATGATGAATATTCGGATTTTAATAGCTATAGCAATATTTGTTATTATTATAACTGTAGTGAATTATAATAATTTATTTGTATCTGTATTTTTGTATAACTTAAAGACCGTATCTCTTAAAAAAGTTTTTGGTATAAGTAGAATGCAATTGTTATCTGAAATGTTTATCGAATGTTTTTTTATGGTATTTATCGGTTTTATAATTGGGATGATTTCTTTTTATCTTATCTCGGATAAATTAAATAATTATTTGCTTAACATTAATTATACTATTGATATGCTTAATAGCTATGTATATTGGTGCGTTAGCATTTCAGGTATAGTATTATTGTCAATTTTATTGAGTATATATCCATTTTGGTTATCTAATAAAATAAGTCCTATTTCAATATTTAGAGGGAAGGTGCTAAAAAATTTAGGTATGAAGCAAATGGCGAAAGCATTTTTGACGATACAATTTTTAACTACATTTTTTTTCTTGGCTGGAACTTTTGTTGTTATTAAACAGGTTAAATACTTTAAAAACTTTGATTCGGGACTAAAGTTAGATAACACAATCGTTGTAAAAATTCCTTCTAATTCCCAAATGTTATACGAAAAGATGAAAGTATTTAAATCAGAATTGGAAAAAGAATCCGCGATTGCTGATATTACTTTGGCCAGTGCTATCCCTGGCTCACAAATGGGGCATATTGATGTTTATAAAAAGAATGATTTTAAAAAAGAAAAAAAAACAGTAGGGTTAGTTTTTGTTGATGATAAATATTTTAACTACTATGATATAAAGTTATTAAAAGGGAATAACAACGATTTCATTGAAAATGAATATGAGCAGAATATTATCGTGATGAATGAGAGTGCGTATAAACTCTTAAATTATTCTGATAATGAAATTATGCAAGATTCTAAGATAATTTGGGACGATCAGGAACTGAATGTTGTAGGAGTTGTTAAAGATTTTAAAATTACATCTTTAAAATATGGACAAGAACCCGTTATTTTTAAATTGTCTAAAAAACATGGATTTGATTATTGTTCAATAAGATATTTCCCCAATAGATTCGATGAGACAATAAAAACAGTTAAAACTGATTTTGAAAATTATTTGCAACTCCCATTTGAATTTGTTCTGTTGAAAGATATGTTAAATAATCAATATGCGTCTGAAATTCGTTTTGGACGATTCTTTGGCTTATTTACGATTGTACTGGTGGCATTATCATTAATTGGAATTTGGGTCCTGTCATACTTTAATCTGCTTAAAAAGCAAAAAGATATGGCTATTAGAAAAGTCTTGGGTGCAAGTCCGTTTGTCATTCTTAAAGCTACCTATAATGATTTGTTTATTACCATACTTATAGCTTTTATTTTAGCTACACCAATAAGCTATATAATCTTGAACAAATGGATAGAAAATTTTTCATATAATATTACTATTGGAATTTGGTTTTTTATTATACCGTTAGGTATTATAGTAACCATTTCTTTTCTTATGATTATTTTTCATGTAATAAAACTTATAAAAACTTCACCTGCCCATATACTTAGATATGAGTAAGACTGTTAATTTAATCACTATAACGTTTTTTAATGAATTGTAGTGGTTATTTGCTACTTAGCTCCTTAATTCTTTAATGATTTTTTCAGTATTTTTTTAATTAAATAGCAATTTCAAAAATATTAGATTAATAAAAACCATAATCCGGGTAGTTTAAAACGAATGATATTTTTATATCTCAATTTAGTATTGTTTACTTCAGTTTGCAAATAATTAATTGACAGGTTCTTAATATCTGGTTTAAAGAAATAAAATCTAAACCTGTCTGGAATAATTCAATTCGATCATATTTATGAAAACAATAGATAAAAAGAATGTTAAGACCATTCTTCCCTTAACATATCTGCAAAATTCAATTTTTGTTAATTCTATTGGTAAAAAAAATAAAGGGCTTTATATCGAACAAACGAAGTTAAAGCTCTCCGGGGTGATTAATGAAGATATATTTAAAAATACCTGGCAAATCATATTTGATAAATATGATGCTCTCCGTACAATATTTCGTTGGGAAAAACTAAAAAATCCAATTCAGATAATCTTGAAAAAATGTATTCCTGAAATTATTATTTTGGATTATTGTAACTATAGTGATATAAACGAGCAGATTGAAAAACTTAGAAAAAACATTTTAATTAATGGTCTGGATATCGAAAGACAATCTCTTAAAATATATCTAATAAAGGAAAATAGTCACAGCTATACATTATTGGTTATAAATCATCATATATTAACAGATGGTTGGAGCCTTGGCATTATTCTGAATGAGTTTAACAACATATATGAATCACTAACAAATAACATCAGTTTTTCAATATCGCAAAGCAATGATTATTGTGAGCAAATAAAAAAAATAATTGACGTAAATAATTTAATTCATTCTGATTACTGGATTAATTATCTTTCTGAGATTTCGAATACCCGGGCAGGGAGTAAAACTCTACGGTCAAATAATAAAGAAATAGTTTCTATTGATTTTGAAATAGACTCCAGGTTAGAAAAAGAGATTGAAGTTTATGTTAAAAAGCATAAGCTAACAAACCATACGCTATTTTCTTCTGTGTGGGGAACACTTTTGCAAACAATCAATGATGTTGATGATGTTATATTCTATAATACAGTTTCAATTAGAGATCGATCAATTGGGAAAGCTGATAATTCAGTCGGGTTGTTTATAAACACTGTTCCACAAAGATTAAAATTTAAGAAAGATATAACATTTAATGATTTATTAAATTACGCTAAACATGACCTCATTAACAGGAGTGATAAAACAAATGTTGATTTAGGAAAACTATTTGTAGATGCGAAAATTAATATTCCTCAGTTTGATATTAACTCGTTGTTTGTATTTGAAAATTATCCAGTTGAAACCGTTTTAAAAAAATCACAAAAAGACAATATAAAAAGGAATGAATTTATTGCAGGAAATTCAATAAATGCATTATCAGATAATCAAATAAAACCATATGGTATTCCTGGACTTGAAATTGTAGATTATCAGTATTATAGCCAACCGGATTACGATTTGACATTAATTATAACTGATTTTGATTTTTACAAGCATAAATTATTCTATGATAAAAAATTATTTGGTGAAGATGCAATAAATCAGATTGTTGAAAAATATCTTTATTTTCTTAAAGTAGCTATTGAAAACCCGTATGACTGCATTTCAGAATATTTCGATATTAATATTCGTAATTTGATAAAGAAAGAAATTACGGGGCAAGATAAAATTCTTCTTGATAAAAAAACAAAATATACAGAAGACCATATTACAAACACGCTGGTAGAATTATGGTCTGAAATATTTGATATTGACATTGATAAAGTAAGTGATGAGATTAATTATTTTGAATATTATAATTTTTCTTTGAAAACAGTTCACTTGGTAAATAGGATTAGACAACTATTAAATATTGATATCTCGATTACTGAAGTACTTGAATGTACAACAATAAGTAAGCTTGCACCATTAATCAGGCAAAAAAGGGTAACAGAAAATAGGGCTTTGTTAACATTTTCAGAGAGAAAGGAGCATTATTGCCTTTCACAAGAACAACTGCGGTTATATTACATGCATATAGTGCACGAAAATTCGACACAATTTAATGCCCCAAAACTTTTTGCAATTAATAAAAAGCTTAGTACCGATGATATTCGATATTTAAATATTATTGTTAATAAAATTATACACAGGCACCAGGGCTTACGAACTATATTCAAAGAAATAAACGGTGAAGTGCGGCAAGTGGTACTACCAGCTTCGAGTTGCAGTACCGAGATAAATATTGAATATTTAGGTTATTTGACTAAACTCGATTTATATCATACAATATCTGAAGATAAATCTCTTAAAGGGAATGCTGATAAACTTAATTCACTATTTAACACTTATACCAAATCATTTGAATTATCAAAATTTCCATTATTCCGGATATGGATTTTACAATTACATGATGAATCTAATTTCATTTTAATTGATATTCATCATATTATTTCAGATGGAGTATCAATGTATATTCTGATTGATGAAATAAAAAAAATATTTAATTCATTAGTTATTAAGCCTGTAAATTATTATTATACAGACTATGCTGATTGGCAACGTTATAAGTTCTTGCCAAATCATGTATCAAATGAAATTAATTATTGGAAGAATATGTTTGCCAAAATATATTCACCCCTTAATTTACCTTTTGATTTCGAAGTTAGTTCTTCAGAAATATTAAAAGGCAATAAGCTGTATTGGTCCATTGAAAAGGAAAAATATAATAGATTGTTGAAAATATTAGAAAATAATCGATTAACCTTATATGCGTTTTTTCTATCAGCTTATTATTTGTTGTTTTTCAAATGGCTTCGAAGACAAGATATTGTAATTGGAATAGTAGCATCGAAACGTAATGATAAACAGCTCGAAAATTTAGTGGGATTATTGATAGATTCTTACCCAATTAGAATAGATTTAGGAGTTGGAGCAAATGTTTCTGATTTGATATCAATTGTTAAAGAAAGATTGTCTGAGATATATAGAAACAAGGGAATCCCATATCACGAGATTCTTAAAATAGTTGCTGCCAATGATCATAAACTTAAAAATTCATTAATTAATGTTATGCTTAATATACATGACTATGTTGATAATGAATTTTATGTGAATAATATAGAAATATCTGAAATTGATTTTTATCATGAGTTACCCAAAACAGATATCTCTGTGGATATTATGAAGTACAAGGAGACATTAAAATATGGGATAGAGTATAATTGCCAATTATTTAAAGAAGAAACCATACTAAATCTGGGTAATGAGTTTGCAAATATTATTGATAGATTAATTAACATTTTTGAGGCTGAAAAATACGATCTGGATTTAAGCTTTATATTCGATAAAGAATCACAACATATCCTTTCAAAAAATAAACCTTCTATCGAGTTTAATGATACTGACTTTCAATTTCTGGAAGAATTTGAAATGCATGTGAAACAAAACCCCGGGAAAGTAGCTTTAATCTTTGAAAATAAAACTGATAATTATAAAACAGAGAAATTTACATATCAACAAGTTGATGATTATAGTAACCGGATTGCTAATTATTTAATAGATAATGGTATTTCAAATAATATTATAATTGGTTTATTTATAGAAAATGGAATCAATCGTATTATTTCAATTCTGGGAGTATTAAAATCAAAAGCAGCATTTCTTCCATTGGATATAAACATACCTAAAGAACGTGTAAATTATATTTTAAAAGATAGCGGAATATCATACATTATTACAGATAAAGAACTCGGCGAAATAACAGGGAAGATAGAGTTGCTCGATTATATCAAACTCACTGAATACCCCGGAAATAGATCTTTGACATTACAACGCGATGCAAATGATTTAGCTTATATTATCTATACATCAGGATCTACAGGACAACCTAAGGGGGTGATGGTAGAAAACAAAAATATGAATAACTATATTGAAGCATTTCTTGATGAATTTATGATTACTTCAGAAGATATTTTTTTACAACAAGCTAGTTATTCTTTTGATACTTATATTGAAGAAGTTTTTCCCATACTTTCCATTGGAGGAGAATTAGCGGTAATACCAGAAAACGATAAAAGAGATATTTCATATGTAGCATCATTTATTCAACGGAATAAAATCACTATAGTCGATTGTAGTCCATTAATGTTAGGGCAATTAAATAATATACCTGACATTAATCTATTAAATACCGTACGAATTTATATTAGTGGTGGGGATGTTTTAAAAAGTACTCAAATAAACCGCTTGTTTTATAAAGGGGAGGTTTATAATTCATACGGGCCAACAGAAACAACGGTGTGTGTTACATATTATAAATGCGAAACAATTGATATCGAAAATCAACCTATTGGTAAGTCTATTAAGAATTATTCCATTATTTTAAGCACAGCATCAAATTCTAATAATGTTTCTCGTATAGGCGAAATTATGGTTGTTGGTAATGGTGTAACACGAGGATACCTGAACAATCCGGAATTAACACATGAGAAATATATATCACTGGACGAAATACAAAAAATCAGAAAGTATAAAACCGGTGATATTGGTAAACTTAGAGATGATGGAAATATTGAGTTTGTGGGACGAATTGATGAGCAGGTTAAAATAAGAGGTTACAGAGTTGATTTAATTGAAATTGAGCAAAAACTTAAATCATTCAACAAGATTAATGACGCAATAGTTACATACCACGAAGATCATGACTCCAGGCGAATACTTAGTGCTTATATAGTGAAAAAGACGGGAGAAACAATTGTAGTTCCAGAAATTAGATCATTTTTACAAGAAAGCCTGGCCGAGTATATGGTGCCTCATTTATATTATGAAGTTGATGAAATTCCCTTTACCAGTGGTGATAAACCTGATCGGCAAACTGTAAAAAAACATGGACGGGCCATTACAAATATTCTTGAATCTGATTTACATGAATTGTCAGCCACAGAAAAAACTCTTTTTGAAATATGGCAAACATTATTAAAACATGACAATTTTAACAATAGAAGCAACTTTTTTGAAATAGGAGGGGACTCAATTTTAATAACAAAAGCAATTACACGCATCAGGAATGAATTTTCTATTGAAATATCATATAAAGATTTTTATAAAAACCCAACCATCCAGGAAATTGCAGAAATAATAAATAATTCGGTAACTATAATTGATGAAAAGAAACTTGAAAAATCAGAATATCATGATGAGGCTCCATTATCATTTTCTCAGGAACGAATTTGGTTTTTACAACAACTTTACGAAAATAATAAATCATACAATGTAACCAGGGCACTTACTTTTAAGGGAGACTTGAATATTTATATATTCCAAAAGGCAATTGAGCTAATAATTGAAAAGCATGAGATTTATAGAACTGTTTTTAGAAAAAACATCAACACAGCATATCAGAAGATACTACCTGTAGTAGATTGTAAAGTTAAAATGCTGTCAATTGATGAGATTGAAAATAAAAATGAAGGAATTAATTTAGAACAATGGATATTAAAAACGGGAAGAGAGATTTTTGATATTGAAAATGGCCCTTTAATTCGATTTTATCTGGTACAAATAAAAAATAATGAATATTTTTTTCTTGTAGTCGAACATCATTTAATACATGACGGATGGACACAAGGACTTTTGTTAGAAGAGTTTGTTGATATTTATAAAAAACTTCAAGATGATTCGTCATATCGCCCCGAAGCTTCTAAGCTTCAATATGCAGATTTTGCCATCTGGCAAAAACAGTATTTTTCACGAGAAGTACTGCAAAAGCAAATGGCATTCTGGAAAAAGAAATTCGATGTCGAAGTACCTGATCTTAAACTTCCATTCGATAATCAAAGCTCAAGTTTCTTTGATGGAAAAGGTGAATTGCTTGTTATTGAAGTACCGAATAATCTTGAAGAAAGACTAAAACAATTTGCTATATCAAATAATACAACCCTTTTTGTTGTGATGCTGGCAGCATTTAAGATCGAGTTGTATCGCTATTCACAAATAAGCCAAATATGTGTTGGTACAGGAGTAGCCAACCGTATTGACGAAAAACTGGAAAGTGTTTTGGGAATGGTGATTAATACAATTCCTATTTTAACACACATAAAGGATGGAAACATATTGGTAAAAGAGTTTATTGCTTTGGTGAAAGAATCTTATTTGGATTCATTCCAGTATGCAAATACTCCTTTTGAAAAAATTGTCGAAGCAGTTAAACCTGAACGAGATTTAAGAAAAATGCCACTTTTTCAGGTGTTGTTTAGTTTTATGGATACTCCTACTAAACGCTTTGAATTGCCGAATATTGAGATTACCATTGAGAATTCTCATAATCAAACTGCAAAATTTGATATTAATATTGTGATTGTGCCTACACACAGCGATAATAACAAGGTAAACGATTCAATGCTTATTGAATGGGAATATAATACAGACTTATTTGAGAAATCAACTATGCATGAAATGATGAATAATTATTTTCAACTATTAAATATAATGGTTGAATCATCACAGTTGACTATCTCAGATTTACCAGTGCATAGCGAATCAGCCCTTAAAAGGTTACTTTATAATAAGAATGAAAAATTTGAGCCAACAGATAATGGAATTATTAGTTTATTTTCAAATCAGGTAAAAAATAATAAATATAAAATAGCTTTAGTTTCTAATGATTTACAATTCTCTTACGAATATTTAGATACTATAACTAGCCAGTATGCCAAAAAATTAATAAAATTTGGAATACAAAAAGGTAGTATAGTAGCATATTTACTTGATAAAGATTCAGATTGGATTATATCAACTCTTGCTATTTTAAAAGCAGGTGCATTGTATTTACCAATTGAGAATTCTTTGAGTAAGAAGCAAATTCAATATATTTTACGTGATAGTGAAGCACAATTAGTTATTACAAAAAAACAGTATTCTGACTTAATAGATAATTTTAAAAATATTTTATTTAATGATCTTTTAAATCAAGAAGTAGTAAGTAACTTCGATGTTGAATCAATTGAAAGTCGTGATTTAGCTTATATCATGTACACTTCAGGAACCACGGGAAATCCTAAAGGAGTTATGGTTGAGCATGGTTCAATTGTTAGGTTAATTAATAACCCCAATTATGTTAGTTTAGACAATTACACACGTTTGCTTCAGACAGGAGCTCAAGCTTTTGATGCATCTGTATTTGAAATATGGGGAACGTTACTTAACGGAGGCACATTGTTTTTAGTGAATAATAATGAGATACTGGATTCTGAATTATTAAAAAAATCAATTGAAACTTTCGATATAAATATCATGTGGTTAACTGCCCCGTTGTTTCATCAACACTGTGATGTTAATATTAACTTGTTTAAACCATTAAAACAGTTATTGGTCGGGGGAGACGTTCTTCAAACAAATAAAGTAAATCTATTCCTTAATAAAAACCCTGATGTAAAATTAATAAACGGGTATGGCCCAACAGAAAATACTGTATTTACAACTTGTTATAAAATAAACGAAGAATCAAAACATTCAGTATCAATCGGATATCCGATAAATTTTACGGGAGTGTATGTAGTTGATAAGAATTTACAATTACTCCCGAGAGGTGCCGAAGGAGAATTGATAACAACTGGAGTTGGATTATCAAGAGGATACCTGAATAGACCGGAACTTACAAACGAAAAATTTGTAAAAATACCCTTCAGGAATCATGAACTTGCTTATAAAACAGGAGATATTGTTAGATGGAGATCAAATGATACTTTGGAATTTATTGGTAGAGAAGATAACCAGGTAAAGATTAGGGGGAATCGTGTTGAGATTGGAAGTATAGAAGCACATATAAATAATCATTGCAATGTGATTTCTGTTGTAGTTAATGTTGTTGAACAGAATGGAAACAAGGCGTTAGTAGCCTATATCTTGACCAACAAAAAGCTATTTCCCGAAAATATAAAAGATTATCTTCGGGAATATCTGCCAAAATATATGATCCCGGATTATATTATTTTCGTTAAGCATATGCCTCTTAATAAAAATGGCAAAATAGATAAAGATATACTTTATAAGGAGTATCAATTGCCAAAATATGAACATATTGAGGCAGATGATTTAGATATACAAGAAAAAGAAATAGCTAGAATATGGAGTGAGATATTATCTGTTGATATAAATGCAATACATAAAAATTCAAACTTTTTCGATCTGGGAGGACATTCACTAAATGCAGTAATTTTAATTTCAAAACTTAGAGATAGTTTCGAATTTGATTTAAGTGTTGTGGATATATTTAAGTATCCTGATTTACAAAACTTTTCTAATTGTATTACAAAGAAAACATCAGTTTCCCGGGCAAGAAAATTAGAAAAAGCTGCTGAACAGGAATACTATGAGTTATCTTCACCTCAGAAGCGATTATACTGGCTCTTGCAATTGTATAATGATTCTGTGGTTTATAATATAAGTAAGGTTGTTGAAATTCAGAATGTAGTTGATGTTGAGCACCTTAATCATGCTTTTTCCACGTTAATCATGCAGCATGAAAGTTTAAGAACATCTTTTCATCAAGTTAATGGAGATGTAAAACAAAAGATTCATACTGAATTTAACTTCGAAATAGTGATAAAAAATATCAATGAATCACAGGTTTATGAAGAGATAGATAAGTCAATTAAACCGTTCGATTTATCAATGCATCCCCTTATTAGAGTAAATTTGTTAAGGGTGAGTGAAGATAAAAATATCTTGGTAATTGACTTACCACATATCATTGCAGATGGGGTATCAATTAATAAACTGTTAGAACAATTCACGACAATATATAAATACGGAGAAATAGTACCTGCTAAATATCAGTATAGAGACTATATTGTTTGGTACGAAAAGTGGAAAGCTTCAAATAATTATATTGAACATAAGGAATTTTGGAAAAACATCTTTTCCTCTCCTGTACTAAAGTTAAATCTTCCAACCGATTTTTTGACAAAGAATTTAAGTAATTGTAAAGGCAAGAATATCTACTTTACAATTAATCAAGATACGATGTTACTTATACAAAATAAACTGTTAGCTGGCGACCAAACCATGTTTATGTTTCTTTTGTTTAATTTCTTTGTACTGATAAGCAAATACAGTGAAAGCGATGATCTTACAATAGGCTGCCCGGTTTCAGGACGAACCAAACATGAGTTCTTCGATATTATGGGACTTTTTGCAAACATGCTTCCAATACGGTTTCGATTAGATAATCATATTGAGTTCGAATTATTGTTTAAGAATTTTTCGCAAAGTGTGGTAAAATATTATAATTATCAAGATTATCAGTTCGATGATATTGTTAATAATTATGGATTTAATACGGAGAAATCGAACAACCCTTTATTTGATATTGTATTTGCATACATCAATAATAAGGGACAGGAGAACCTGCTTAAACAGATGAATATGCACCCAATTAAATTTGAAAAAGGGACTACACCATATCATCTTCTTATGAATGTGTTTGAGTTCGATAATAAAATAGAACTGGTTCTTGAGTATGCTACTGATTTGTTTATGGAAGATACTATAGAGGAGATGTACTCAAATTATTTATTTATTATTAATCAGGTTATTAAAAACCCTCAAATTAAACTTAAAGACATACAGCTAAAGTTTATTGGACAACAGGCAAATACTGTATTAGATAACGATTCACAAGATTATCTTCTTTAAATCATCTTATCGATTTAAAAATCTCCGATATTAAATAGAGATTAATCGTGATTAGTCAAAAGAAAAAGGCATATTCCTATTAGTATATAAGTACACTTTTAAAACATGATGTATAAAAATAATGATTTTAAGGTAAATGGCGTGATTTATTTGGTTCAGTTACCATTCTGGACTCCCCTAATTCCGCCACAAGGTATTGCAAAGATAAAATCATATCTTCAATCAAATGGTTACCGCGTAAAAACTTCAGATTTGAATGTTGATTATGAAGTGAAATCAACCTATGAATCACTTTTAAAAATAATACGAGATATAGTTCCAAAAGAGAAGTGGGGAAATTTTTATGATAACATACATGAAATAATAAAATATTCTCTTTTGTTGGTGTTAAATGAGCCTGATTATGAAAAAGCACATCCGATTTTAAAAAAGATTTTTAACTATTATTATTTAGTAGAACTAACAAAAGAAGATTCAGCAAGGATTATAAGTCTTTTAACAGAATATTTCACGTATCTTGAGAATTCAATTGTAAGCCAGATACTTAACGATGAAGAGATATCTGTATTGGGTTTATCATTACATAGTGGTAATTTGGGATCGGGGCTCTATGTTTTAAAACGAATTAAACAAGAAAAACCATATATCAAAACGGTAATTGGAGGGAGTATTTTTATGGGTGAATTAAGAAATAATACACCAGACTTTAATCGTTTTTATAATAAAGCTGATAAATTAATTGACTATTATATTATTGGTTCAGGGGAAAGCTCATTCTTACATTTACTTAAAAATAGGTTCTCTTCAACAGAACGTGTAATTATTTCGGATCCCGCAAAAGAAGCTGTATTAGGCTTTGGTATTAAACCAGATTTAGATGATTTTGATATCAAGAAATATCCATACATTGCCAGCTACGTGTCTCAAAGCTGTCCCAACAAATGTAGTTTTTGTAACGAACGTACTTTTATGGGAGAGTATATCGAACGAGACATTAATAGAGTGGTTGACGAGATAGAGCATAATTCAAAATTGTATCAAAAAAATATGATTTTTATGCTTGATGTATTGATGAATAATTATATCACCCAGTTTTCAAAAGGACTAATTCAAAGAGGCCTTAATATTTTCTTTGACGGGTATATTAGAGTATCTGATCAATTAAATAATTCAGATCAAACTCAATTATGGCGTGAAGCCGGATTTTATAGAGCAAGGCTTGGAATTGAAAGCGGATCACAAAAAATACTTGATTTAATAAATAAAAATATTACAGTTGAACAAATATATAATTCATTAAAAGGGTTGGCAGGAAAAGGGATAAAAACAACAACGTACTTGGTTATTGGGCATCCTGGTGAAACAGATAATGATTTTAAAGAAACTCTGGATTTGCTTACAAGATCTCAAGAATATATTTGGCAGGCTGAACCCCATTTATTCCGGTATTTTTATACAGGCCAAAGCGATTCGGAAACGTGGGCGAAGTCCAGAATTCCACTTTATACCGATGAAGAGCTTGATATTCTTTTTTTTCAAACTTACAATCTGGATTTATTACCAACTCGAACAACTAGCTTAGAAAGAATTTGGAGAATGATGGAACATATTGAAATGAAGGGAATTGTTAATCCTTTTTCTGTGTACGATAAATTTAAAGCCGACGAGAGATGGAGTGGTTTGCATGAAAATTCAGTGCCATCAGTTGTTGAAATGGACGAAATAAGCAAGGTTACATATGGTTCAAACAAAATGAAAGATACGGTATCTACAAGGCTGGAATTTGAAGATAATTTCTTATTTTAAAGCATGAAACTATGAATAAATTTAGTGTCCCCTCTGATTTTGATATAAGTACAATTGACTATTACAAGCAACTCAATAATGAATACGAAAATTCAAAAGTTGTTGAAACATATGGAAATGTTACCAAAGAAAATATAATTGAATCTGGAAGGCCCAAGAGTGTGTTGCCTGATGTAGATTTTAAACAATTAGAAAATTATATTTCTTACTCGCTAAAAAGTAAAATCAATTTTAATTATACATTAAATGCAACTACACTGAATAATAAAGAATTTATTGAAGATGAAGTTGAAAACATTATTAGATTTCTTAAACGATTAAACGATGCAGGAGTAACATCATTAACAATTGCGATGCCCTCAATGATTGAATTAGTAAATAAATCGTTCAATTGCTTTAAGATAAAAGCGTCAACATTATGCCAGATTACAAGTGCAAATAAGGCCTTAATGTTTAAAAGGCTTGGGGTTGATCGTATAGTGGTTGATGAATCGATAAATAGAAAATTTAATAAATTAAAAAATATTCGTGAACAATTTGGACCCGATGTTGAACTTATTGCAAATGTAATATGCCATCAGGATTGTATATATCGGATGTTTCATTATAACCAGATGTCATCAATTTCTTTATCCGAAGGAAATGAAATAAGTGAATCTTATTACCCTCACCGGTGTTTGTTGCAAAGATATAATAACGTTAGTAATTTAATGAAACTTTCCTGGATAAGACCAGAAGATTTGAAGTATTATAATAATATTGGAATTACTAACTTTAAACTACAAGGACGACAAGCAGTAAAAACCAAAGGCCATCTAAAAACAATTAAACATTATTTTAATCAGAAATATGATGGAGATTTAATGGATTTATTAAATATGTACGATCCATTAAATAGCTTTAGAATATTTATAAAAAATAGCGATTTGGATGGTTTTATTAAACCTTTTGTCAGAGATGAGTATGATTTCTGTGAAAATAACTGTGAAAAATGTGGCTATTGTCAAAAATATGCCGAAAGGATAATTGATATGAGCCATGCTAATGATATAATCCAAAAGACAAAAGAGTTTTATAATAAATTTGATCCATATTCAGATCAGGTACAAATAGTTGGAGAAAGAGTAGGTGGAAATTATATTGAAAGTGAGATTGATGATAGAATCAATACAGAGCTTAATGATTTTAACTTGTAATAATGAATTTAATGTTATAAGTAACTTTGGGTTTTTTAATAACTTATAAATAAAATTTAGATTTAAAATAATCTTTTATATTTCAAAATATACATATATGCAAAAGGAAGGTGATTCTCTGACACTAGAAAAAAATGATTTTTTATTGAAAAAGTACTGGAGTAAAAAAATGGAAGGGGAGTATATAACCTCCATAGCACCTTCTGATTTCAAACAAGTTGATACTGATTATAAAGAGGGAATAAGAGAAATTTATTTCCCAAGTGAATTATCTGATCGGATTCTTCATATTGCAAATAATTCAGATACACGCTTGTATATAATATTACTTGCCGGTACAATGGGGTTTTATTCCAAATATACAGCAAGCAGCAATATATTGATAGGCTCTCCTATTTTTAACGAAAAAGAAAATAAGAATTTTATTAATGCATTGTTACTCTACAGATGTGAATTGAATACTAAATTATCATTTAAGAATATATTACCAGGAGTTAAAGATGAAATTTTTGAAACAGTTAAAAAGCAAAACTATCCAATTAAAAAGTTAGTAAGTAAATATGAAAATGAAAATTTTATCTCAACTAAAAAAATTGTTGATTCAATTGTTTTGTTGGAGAACATTCATGAGTATAGTTTAATATCAGATTACAAACCTGGATTTGTTTTTTCATACAAACAAGTTGATGGCAAGCTAATTGGCAGGCTAACCTATGATTTGTCAAAATATGACCCTGAAATTATAAATGACATTATCGGGAATTTAATTTACTTCTTTAGTCAGCTTTATTTTAATACAGATAAGCCCTTAATAGATATTGATTGTATTAGGACGGAATCAAAAGAATTTCTTTTAAATAAATCTGAAGGAATATCAAGAAAACTTGAGAATACGAATATTATATCGTGGTTTGAAGAAATAGTTAATAGATTTCCAAATCAAATAGCATTAATTGAAACTATTGAAAGTCAATACAAGCAAAAAGATGTTAATAATAACAACGAAATATTATCAAAGGTTAAAGAGCATTTCAGCCAGAAGAGAGAGAACATAAATGACTTAAATGTTGTAACATATGAAACTCTTAATAGAGAATCAAATATTATTGCGCGATATTTAATAAAACAAGGTGTAATACAAAATCAAATTGTTGCCGTATTATGTGATTCAAATGCCCGATTGATTCCAATTATCTTGGGGATATTGAAATCTCAATCTACATATTTGCCAATCGACTATAATCTCCCGGTTAATAGAATTAATCATATTATAAAAGATAGTTGTCCCCGGGTTATTGTTACAACAAGTACTATATTTAATTCATTTAAAGGAAAATTATCTGAAAAAACTAAATATATATTATTAGATCAGGTTGATTTTGATGGAACCGATGAAAGTAATCCCGAATTAACAATTGAAGATAATTCTCCGGCTTATATAATTTATACATCAGGTTCTACAGGAGTTCCTAAAGGCACCATTGTTAATCATAAATCGCTTTGTAATTATATCGATTGGAGGATCAATTATTATGGTATTACCAGTTCTGATTTAACCTTGCAGTTACTTCAGCATTTTTTTGATGGTTATTATTCAAATTTGTTTCAAAGTATTTTGTCGGGAAGTACTTTATTGTTGGTAAATGGAGATAGGGTATTAGATTACGACTATATGAAACTATTATTTCAACAGTTTCAAATTACAAACCTAAGTATAATACCAAGAATATTAGAAACAATAGTTGAACAGGTAAAATTTATACCTGAATCACTCAATCGTGTTATTGTAGCAGGTGAAACTGCATCTGCTCGTTTAATTCAGATTTTAAAAGAATACAACCCTGATATCAGGATTTATAATGAATATGGGCCAACAGAAACCTGTATTGGGATTTTTAGTAAAAGAATTGATAATGAAGCGAATTTAAAAATTATAGGAAGTCCGATTCAAAATAATTCCGCCTTGGTTATTGATCCGGAATCTCTGGACTTAAAACCAGTTGGAATAGCCGGAGAGTTATGCATATCAGGATTTAATTTGGCGAGAGGTTATTTGAACAGAGTAGAATATACAGACCAAAAATTTGGTTATCGAGATCATAAGTTCTTTTATAAAACTGGCGACACGGTGAGATATTTGAGCAATGGAGATATGGAGTTTATAGGTAGAAGAGATGATCAGATGAAAATTCGCGGATTTCGTGTTGAGATTGGAGAGATTGAATCTTGTTTAAAGCGAATTGAAGAAATTGAAGATGGAATTATAATTCCTGTATCGAATAAAAATGACGATATAGTTTTATGCGCTTATTATAAAAGTAAGAAAGAAATAGATAAAGAACTCATAAAGGAAAGTCTTGAACAATACTTGCCCGGGTATATGATACCCAATCATTATGTTAGGCTTGAAGCATTTCCCGTACTCCCTAATGGGAAAATGGATAAAAACGCTCTTCCAAAGCCTGGCTTAGAATCAAAGCAAGAGAAACCTGCCAATAAATTGGAAATTGATCTTGCTCAAATATGGAGTAAGGTTTTAAAAACTGAAGTTGATAATATAAATATTGATTCAAACTTTTTTGAATTGGGAGGACATTCTTTAAATGCAACACTCCTGATATCATCTATATACGATAAATTTGCTGTAAAAATTCCGATGAAGGATTTTTTCAGGAACCCAACTATTAATGGGTTAAAGAAATTTTTTGAAAATGAAGATGAAATATTGAAAGATATATCAAAACCAGAAAATAAAGAACAGAAAATGAGTCTATCTCCTGCTCAGCAAAGACTCTATATTATTAATCAAACTAACCCGGGTTCAACAGTTTATAATATGCCAAGTATATTTCGGTTAGAAGGAGATGTTGATTTAAATAAGTTGCAACAGGTTATTAATAAGCTAGTTGAAAGACACCAGAGCCTAAGGACACGTTTTTATGTTGAAAACGACAAGATATTTCAAGAGATTTACACTGAATGTAAAGTATTTGTAGAGCATAAAGTTGTCGATTCTAATAATTTAGAGAATGAAATAGCAGGTTTTATAAAACCATTTAATTTAAACCAGGCTCCATTATTACGTGCCGCAATTTTTAAAGTGGTTAATGAATTTATATTGGTTATTGATATTCATCACATAATTGCGGATATTGTTTCAATATCGATTTTAATCAAAGAGTTTTTTGAATTATATAATGATAGAACTGTAGAGGCAATTAATTATGAATTTGTTGACTATATTCATTCAATTTCGGAAAAGGAACACTTAGCAAGAATTAGTGAGCAGGAAAAATTCTGGTTAGAACTTTATAAAGTATTACCAAACAAATTAACTCTGCCAATTGATTATTCCCGTCCTAAGAATATTGATTATGATGGTGATTTTATTACAATAAAACTCGACGATTTTATTTCTAAAGAAATTAAAGAGTTTATTAAAAATAACGGGATAACCCCGTTTATATTTTTTATTAGCCTGTATTACATTTTTCTATATAAAATTACCGGTTCAACGGATGTCGTGATCGGATTCCCAAGTATAAACAGGAAAAAAGTAGATTTTCGAAACATTGTAGGAAATTTTCTGAATACAATTCCAATTCGGTTTAATCATGATTTAAAGAAAACATTTAATGAAATAATACTAGAAATAAGAGATGTTATACTTGACTGTTTCGATAATCAAGATTACCAGTTAGAAAGTTTGATTAACAAATTAGATTTCAAAAAAGAAGAAGGAAGAGTTACATTAATTGATACGTTATTTAATTTTATACAGGAAAATGACCTAAAGCTTGAATCAGATAAATTGTGCTTACGCCCCTATACATTAGATAATAAAACAACAAAATTCGATTTGTCTTGTTATGCTGTAGAAATCAACAATTCATTCTTAATAAAATTAAATTATAGGAAATCGTTATTTAAAAGATCTACCATACAACATATGCTCAATGGTTTTTATAATTTAATAACTCATGTAATTGAAAAACCAGATGAAAGCGTATATAAATATAAAATCTTTAATACTATTGGACCCGTCCAAAAAAATAGTATAAAGAATTTTACAGGTCAAAATTTGCAATTGAACGGAAGTGATGATTATCTTTTAAATTCCATTGAAGAAAATATACTGAAATTATCAGAAAAGAAATCTTTTGTATTTGAGGGACAATCATACTCGTATAAACAATTTAATGATTTGGTAAAGTCATATTCGTACAGATTAGCAGACGAGTACTCTAGAATTGAAAATGGACATATATTTATTTTAATGAATATGGGGCATGAACTGGTAGCAATGATATATGCTTTATATAAAGTCAGAGTGCCTTTTAGTATAATTGATCCGTTATTCCCTCCCGAACGCATTGCAAAAATAATTGAAAAATCAGATAATTCAATACTGGTTAGCGACTTTGATTATTTGTCAGAATTAGAAAAACAATTAGCATCAGGCAATACGATACTAATTGATTACAATACAATTGAAAATAGTGATATTTATAATTCCCCAATTTTAAATAGAAGTTCCGATAATCTTGCTATTATCATTTATACATCAGGATCAACAGGAGAACCCAAAGGAGTATGTCACACGTATAATAATATCAATTATTATTTGAAGCAATATTTAACAAATGTACCTTTCAAAAGTAGCGATAATTTAGCTTTACTTACTCATCCTGCTCATGCAGTTGGTTTAATAGATATTTTTGCTTCATTATCCACGGGGATGACACTTTCAATATATAATATTCGTGTTCCTGCAAATCTTTCAAGATTAGCATCATGGTTATTGCTCAATAAAATTACAATACTTCATACTGTTCCATCAGTATATCGAAGTATTATAACCCAGGTTGAAGCATACAATATAGTTCCCGAAATGATAAACATTGTAATATTGGGAGGAGAAGAAGTTAGCAGAACAGATTTTAAAAATTTTAAAAAACATTTTTCAAAAAACTCGTTATTTATTAATTTTTATGGTGCTTCGGAAGTATTGGCAATATCATTCTTAAAATTAGGGTATTCCGATGAGTGCTCAAAAGCAAGACTTTCTTCAGGAAAAGCAATAGAAGAAACAAACGTGAGAGTTATAGATGAACACGGAAATGAACTCGAAGATTTTGCCGTGGGAGAAATTGTGATTTATAACAATTTTTTAACAACGGGTTATTATAAAAATCCCGAGTTAACGCAAAAACATATTGTATTTAACAATCATGAGAAAATGCAAGCAGGATATAAAACAGGGGATATCGGACGAATTTTACCTGGAGGAGAATTTGAAATACTTGGAAGAATTAATGATTGGGCGAAAATTAGAGGATTTAGAATAGAATTTAAAGAAATTGAAGAACAAATGATGGAAATTGATGCTATATCAAAAGCAGCTGTTTTCACATTTTCTAAACAACCAGGTAACAATGAAAGCATAGGTGCTTTATATGAGGGTGATAAACAATTAAATTATCAAGAGATTAAATCAGCATTAATTAAAAAATTACCATCCTATATGATTCCTCAGGCAATTTGTTGGGTTAGCGAGTTCCCATTAAACCATAATGGTAAATTTGATACAAAAGTTGCTCAAACCATTATTAAGGCAAAAATACCCACCCAGGATATAGTCAAACCTACAAAGGAACAAGAAAAGAGAATCGCGGAATTGTGGAAACAAGTTCTTAAAATAGATGTTGTCGGGATAACTGATACTTTTTTCGATTTGGGAGGAGATTCTATTAAATTAATAGAACTTAATATGCTTATTAATAGGGAATACGAGATAGATTTCCCTGTCGAAACAATTTTTGAATATCCAACCATTCAAAGTTATGCCGAGTTTTTAAACGACCAGCCTAAGGAAAAGAATAAACTTTCAAATAATACCGAGGCAAAAGGTAGGATTATGCGAATGCGAAAGAAAGATAATTAAAGTTCTGCTTGTTTTTTTATTAAAAATCCCGATAAATTATTTAAAATATTTCGAATTAAAATAACCAAATAAAATGTTGTCATGAAGAGTGTTAATCCAAATAGTAAAACGGGACTTGAAATTGCTGTAATTGGTATGGCCGGCAGATTTGCATCTTTTTCAAATATCAATGAATTTTGGGACGGATTAATTCAAAATCAAGAAAGTATAAAGTTTTATTCAAAAGAAGAACTGCGGGAAGCAGGAGTAGAACCGGGACTATTAGAGAATAAGAATTATATTAGAACTATTGGTTCTGTATTGGAAAGCAAAAAGAAATTTGATGCAGAATTCTTTGGATTTACAGATGATGAAGCTTTAAAACTATTACCCCAGGCCAGAATATTACTTGAGTTATCGTGGCAAGCATTAGAAGATGCAGGATGTAAAATTGAAAGGAATAATGAGTCAATAGGAATTTACGCGGGAAGTTCTGCCAGTAATATTTGGGAAAACTATTTTGGCTTAAAAGCAAAAAATGCTTTCGAAAGATTTACTGATAGTCTTTATGTTAGTAAAGATATGATATGTTCTAGAATATCTCATTCTTTAAATTTAACCGGCCCAAGTGTTTTCATTAATTCAATGTGCTCAACATCTTTAGTGGCAATTGATATGGCTTGTAAATCATTACTAAATGGACAATGTTCCATAGCACTGGCAGGAGGAATAGAATTAAATTATCTCGAGAAAGGTGGTTATGTATATCATGATGGAATGATTACTTCATCTGATGGCCATTGCAAAGCATTTGATGACAAGGCTGATGGAACGATCAATGGTGAAGGAGGGGGAATTGTAGCATTAAAATGTTTAGATTCAGCAATTAAGGATGGAGATTATATATATGCTGTAATAAAAGGCGGAGCTGTTAATAACGACGGAAAGCAAAAAATAGGCTTCACTGCACCAAGTGTCAAAGGACAGGTTGATGTTATTCAAAAGGCATTATCATTTTCTGAAGTCAACCCGGAAGAGATTGATTATGTTGAATGTCACGGAACAGGGACTAAATTAGGAGATCCCATTGAAATATCTGCTTTAACTAAAGCTTTTAGTACTACAAAAAAACAATATTGTGGCATAGGTTCTGTTAAAACAAATATTGGACATCTAAATTGTGCAGCCGGAATTGCCGGGTTTATTAAGACAGTAATGATTTTAAACAAAGGTATTATTCCGGCAACGTTGAATTATAATTCCGCAAATCCTAAAATTGATTTTGAGAATTCTCCTTTTTATGTTGTAAATAAAAACACTGAACTGGATAAAACAAGAGTTAATAAGGCTTGTGTTAGCTCTTTTGGAATTAGTGGTACAAATGCACATATTATTCTTGAAAAATTTATTGATACCAGAAAAACACGTACACTAGACAATAAGCACCATTTAATCCTTTTATCTGCAAAAACTGAGAATGCTCTTTCGGATGTAGTATTAAACCTAAAGAATTATTTAATAAAAAATTTATCAGTAAATTTAGGTAAAATGTCCTATACTTTGATCCAGGGGAAAGATTATTTTAAATATCGGGCTGCATTTGTGGCTTCCAAACCTGAAGATCTCATAGATAGTATTAACAAATGGTTCGAAGATACAAATAGTAAATATCTTATTCCCGAAAATACAGGTAATTTACCTGTAATATTTATGTTCCCTGGGCAAGGAGCTCAATATAAATATATGGGAAAAGATCTTTATTATAATATTGAATATTTTAGAAATAATGTTGATGATTGCCTCGAGAGTTTAAAATTTATTGCAGGAAATGATTTTTATCAAATTGCAAAATATTATTTCTTAGAATCCCAACCTGAAGATAAACTTAAATCCATTGATATTAATGATACGTTATTAGCACAAGTGCTTCTTTTTATTTTTGAATATTCACTGGCAAGGTATTTTATTTACATAGGAATTAATCCATCAGCTCTGACTGGACATAGCCTGGGAGAAATTGTTGCTGCATCAATATCAAATGTATTGGAACTTAATGATGCTATTTGGTTGGTATATAAACGGGGGAATTATATGGCATCAATGGACAAAGGAGAGATGATTAGTATTCCATTGCCCGATCAACAGGTACAAAATATTATTTGGGAAGGTATAGAAATTGCAGCCGAAAATAGTTCTGAATTATGTACTGTATCAGGAAAATCGAATGAAATTGAAAAGTTGAGAAATGAATTGAAAAAGCAAAATATACCATTTGTTAATTTAAATACTTCGCATGCTTATCATTCATATATGATGGAACCAGCCATTCCCTTATTTGTTAATGAAATAAAAAATATTAAATTCAACAAACCTGTTTTGCCATTTTTGTCGAACGTAAGTGGAGGATGGATATCAGATCATCAGGCAACCAATCCCGAATATTGGGGTAAACATATCAGAAGCAAGGTACATTTTAATAAAAGTCTTTCGTTACTTCTTGAAAACAACAACATATTTATAGAAGTTGGACCGGGTAAAACCTTGTCAACTTTTATAAAAAACCACAATATGTACAATAATAGCAATCATGTAGTTAGAACAATCCCCGGTTCAAAAGAAGGTTTAGATGCTTATTCCTTTGTATTGCAAGCTATTGGTTATTTGTGGTGTTGTCAAAAGGAAATTAACTGGTCAGAATTTTTTCTACATCAGGATAATGCAAAAATTCCATTACCTGTATATCCTTTTCAGGGAAAAGAATATTGGTTAAGTTTTAGTGAATTAATAAGTGTATTTGATAAGGCAATACCACGAGATAATTTAAAAGATGAATTTTATTTATACAAGCCAGTATGGAAAAGAAATGACTTATCATACATTATTAAAGAAAACAACAAGAAGTATAGCAAAATATTAATTATTTCTGATCAAAATATAGCCAAAGAATTTAAATCAAAATTTATAGAAAAAGGAATTGAAGTAACTATCGCGATTCCTGCTAATGAATTTCGGAATGATGGTGAAAATCAATATTATTTTAATTTATTAAAAGAAAATCATGCTGATGAATTATTTAAAGATTTAGAAAAAACAGATCGGGTGCCTCATTCAATTTTATTTATAATGGAAAAAGAAAAAATTGAATGTAATGATAACCGCCTCTTTGATAAATATATGTCAGTTTTTAATAGAATAAAAAATATTATTATCGGATTGAGTACAAAAAGAAATCAATTGATTGATTTCTATATAATAACTGAATCAACATATAATGTTACAGGAACTGAAAAAATTGAATACCTTCAGTCGGCCTGCCGTGGTTTATGTAAAGCTTTAATATATGAATACCCTAATTTAAAGTTTAATATTATTGATATTGATAGTTTTTATAATGAAAATAAACCAAATATAAATTTAGTAAGTACTATTTCAGATTCAATATTATACGATGAAATAGAATCTGTTACAGCATATAGGAATAATTGCAATTGGTTTCTGGATTATGATAAAATTAATAGTAATGGCCAAAAAAATAATCCTGTAATTAAAGAACAGGGCACTTATATTATTATTGGAGGTTTGGGCAGAATAGGATATGAAATATCCACGTACCTGATACAAACATATAATGCAAATGTTAGTATAATTCAAAGAAATATTGGTAACGACAATATTAACAACCCTGGCGTTGATTCTCGACGTGAAAAGTTGGAAAGCATTAGCCAAAATGTAAAATTTTATAGTATTGATATTACTAATAAGCGAGAATTAGAAGCAGGAATATCTGATATATATAACAAGTATTCAAAAATTAACGGGGTATTTTTTGCCGCAGGTTATACTGAACTTGGATTAATAAAAGAATTAGACGAAGAGAAAATAAAAGATATGTTTAATACTAAATTCCATGGTTTAAAAAATCTTTTAAGTTGCATAGAATCATTGGATTTAGATTTTTGTTCGGTTTTTTCATCCATTTCATCCTATTTTGGTGGTTTTGGAATGTCTGCATATGCATCAATAAATTCAATTGTTGATACATACATTGAATATATTAATCAAAACTCTAAATATCCGCTTATTAACATAAACTGGGATGCTTGGGAAGTAAACACCAGTTCTGCCCCCAAGAAATTAGAAAACAATATACCAAAAGGTATTAGCAGCAAACAAGCTTTAGAAGCATTAATGTTAATATTAGGGAAAAAACCTTGCAAACAAACTTTAGTCCTGAACAACTCTGTAGAGAGATTTAAGATGATTAATACTATTTCGAAAGATGCTGATGTGGAACAATATGAAAATAACAGTCTGGATAATATTTATCTGGATGAAATTGATTTTACAGAAACGGAAAAACTTGTTGCAAAAATTTGGATTAAACTTTTAGGGAAAAACAAATTAAAACAGGAAAGTGATTTTTTTGAGTTGGGTGGAGATTCTTTAAAAGCGATGAAATTTCTAAATATTTTAACGCAACAGAAGGAAACTTCAATAACTTTATCTGAATTATTTGAACTTAGAACTTTATCAGAGATATCTAAATATATTGATAAATCAGGAGATTGTTGGAATGTTATTGATGATATTGTTGAACAAATAATTTCCGGAAATGAAAAATAATAGGATTGGAATTGGCATTATAGGATGTGGTTGGATAGCCGAAAAAGCTCACATATCATCATTCTTAAAAATAGATGATGTTTATATCGCTGCTGTTTGTGATAATGATGTGCAAACAATTAATAAATTCAAGGAAAAATTTCAAGTAAAAAATTATTATAATAACCCGGAACATCTTATAAATGATGATAATGTAAATGCAATTGTTATTTCAACACCTAACTCAACACATTATACATTATCGGAAAAGGCTTTGTTAGCAGGAAAGCATGTATTATGTGAAAAACCAATTGCTTTTTCTTCTGCTGAAGTTGATAATTTAATTAGAATATTAAAAAAAACAAACACCATTTTTCTGCCTGCATTTGTAAATCGATTCCGCAACGATGTTCAATGTGTAAAAGATATATTAGATAAAAATCTTATTGGCGAAATTATATCAATTAATGCTCAATGGATTAGAAGAGCTGGTGTACCAAGACCGGGGAGCTGGTTTACACAGAAGGATAAAGCAGGCGGAGGTGTTTTAATGGACCTGGGGCCACATATCATTGACATTATTTTAATGTACATTAAATTCGAAAAACTCAACAGTGCCCAATTATATTGTAAGTACGACTATGATAAATATCCCCAATTAAATGCAAATTGGTATAGCGACAATATAATTGGGCACTGTTGAGTCGATGTTGAAAGCAGTGTTATTGCCGAACTTAATTTAAACAATGATTTGATTGCTAAAATTGAAGTTAGCTGGCTTTCTGATATTAAAAATGACATGACTTTTTTTATTATAAACGGGGAAAATGGATCAATTGAGATGAAAACACTTTTTGGGTTTAGCACAAATCGATTATGGAGTGTTGATGAAGTTTTGGTAAAAAATAGTACGGGCGAAATAATAAAAAAAGTAGAGTTTGATATTACCCGTAATGAATCTATACACGCATTTGAACGAATGGCTCATTTTTTTATTTCGTCAATCAGGGGTAATAAAATATCAGCATTGAACTATATTGATGCATATAATACAACCCTTTTAATCGAAGAGTTATATAAACATCAAAAAAAATAATATGTGTTTTCATGGTATTGTGAAAACCTAAAATTGTAAAGTATTATTTCAAATCATTTTATTGCACTCAACATCTCTATTCGTTATGCAGAATTATTTAATAGGCATAGATATTGGCAGAACCAATATTAAAATAGGTGCACTCGATCATAAAAACAAAAGTGTATTTCCATTAAAGTCATATAAATTTCAGACTATGGATTCAGCTTATGCTGAATTGTCAGTAAATGTGATACAAAGAATACGCCAGTACATGAATGAGCACAATATCAGCCATAGTCAACTAGGTGGTATAGGGGTTTCCTTACCTGCTTTATTTAATCGGGAAAATGGTAAAATAGTGAGGTGGCCTAATAATAGATTATGGGATGGTCTTGAATTTAGAGACTTAGTAATAAATGAGTTTAATGTTCCTCTGGTAATGGAAGATGATGCTAATTGTGCAGCCTTGGGAGAATCTTTTAACGGAAATGCAAATGGGTTTAATCACTATGCCTATATTACAGTTAGCAGTGGAATTGGTTGTGGGATTGTTCTTAATGGAGAAATATATCATGGTGCATCAGGTTGGGCAGGGGAGTTGGGGCATACATTATTTTACGGGGAAAAGGTTAGTTGCAATTGTGGTAATAAAGGATGTATTCAAGCTCTCTCATCGGGAGTGGCTATTTTTAGTACGATACGAAATAAGTTAAGTGAATATGAAAAGGCTAAATATAATGAGTTAGAAGAAATTATAAGAAAAAGTGATAATCGAAATGAAATAAACCTGGCATTAAACCAGGCAGCTTTATTTTTAAGCTATTCAATATTCAACTTATACATGATATTAGATTTACAATTAATAATAATTGGAGGAGGTGTTGTAAAAATTGGTTCATTATTTACAAATCCTCTAACCGAAAATTTTGAAAAACTTCTTGAAAATGTTGGACGAACTTGCCAGGTTCTATTTACTGATCGGGAAACTGAAAATGGAATATATGGAGCACTGATGTTAATACAAAAAAAATTACATAACATAAAATCGTATCCCGGCTAAAATATGGGTTCCAAATTTATTTGTAGTTTAAAACAAGTGTTAAAATTTTGTTTGTCTTTGATTTTTAATCCTTTATAATACATGTAAATATAAATAATAGCAATAACCTGGTACAATAAATAAAATTATGAAAACATCCAAAATAGCTATAATAAACGGGCCTAATATCAACATGCTGGGAATACGTGAGCCGGAACACTATGGTAATGTTCAATGGAAAACTATAGAACAAAATCTGACCGAAACGTTTGATACTGAACTTCTTTTTTATCAATCAAACCATATGGGCAATATTGTTGATTACATTCAGAGCCAGTATTTAAAAATAGATGGAATTATTATTAACCCGGCTTCTTTTTCAACTATTGGATATCCTATATTAGATGCAATAAAAGCGATTAATGTTCCTTTTGTTGAAGTTCATATTTCAAATATCTTTTCAAGAGGAGGATGGCATTCAGAATCTGTTTTTTTACAGGATGCCGTTGGTGTGATTGTAGGATTTAAAAATAATGTTTACTCATTAGCAGTACAAGCAATATTAAGTTATTTAAATATTAAAAAATAAACAGTATGAAAAACTCAAAAATTAATTTAGTTTTAGACGAAATGGATTCTTCCATTGAAATGCCAGTGTGGCCACAATATGATCATAGAGAAAAAGAGCTTCTGCTTGATGTTCTCGAAAGTAGAAAATGGTGGCGAATGAATGGTAATAAGGTTGATACTTTTGAGAAAAAATTTGCAGAATTTTGTAATGCAGAATATTGTATTGCTCTTACCAATGGAACACATGCGCTAGAGTTGTCTCTGGCAACACTTGGAATTGGTAAGGGTGATGAGGTTATTGTTCCTGCAATTACTTTCATTTCAACAGCAACAGCACCAATATATAATTGCGCAACACCTGTTCCTGTCGATTGTGATCCAAAAACCTTTTGCATAATTCCTGAAGCAATTGAGAAGGCAATTACTCCAAAAACAAAAGCTATTATCCCGGTACACATGGCCGGACAGCCTTGTGATATGGATCGGATTTGTGAAATTGCAAAAAAATATAATTTGAGAATTATTGAGGATGCTGCTCATGCGCATGGTGCAGAATGGAAGAATAAAAAAATTGGTACTTTTGGTGAATTTGCTATTTTTAGTTTTCAGAATGGCAAAATAATGACCTGTGGCGAAGGAGGTGCCATTTTAACAAATTCTAAAGAGCTTTATGATAAAGCGTTTTTAATACATAGCGTTGGTCGTCCAAAATTTGACAAGGTTTATAAGCATCTTGAGTTAGGTTCGAATTACAGGATGAGTGAGTTTCCTGCTGCTATTTTGCTTGCTCAACTCGAAAGACTGCCGGAACAAAATAAGTTGCGTGAAAAAAATGCCAAGATTCTGGATAATTTGCTTAAACCTGTTGAAGGAATTACTCCCCAAAGTACGGATGAAAGAGTAACAATTAATACTCATTATATGTACATGTTTTATTATGACGAATTAATGTTTAATGGAATTACACGCGAAGAATTTGTACAATTACTAAACGACAATGGCATTCCTTCATACATTTGTTTTCCTATCGTAAGTAATACCGATTTTTTCAAAGAAGGCAAGTTTAGATCATACTTATCAAAAATAGATATAACGAATATACAAGCTCTTCCAAATGCAGAAAGAATGGCTAAAGAAGTTATATGGTTGCCTCATTATCTTCTTCTTGGAAATGAAGCATTTATTAAACATATTGCAAGTGTAATCCTGAAAATAAAAGAAAAGGTTTTAGTTTCCATGTTGTAATTAAAAGCTCAAAATAAGATAAGGTGCTTTTTGTACTAAAACACCTTATCTAAATTAAACATATATGTTTACATGAACTGTATTTACCATAATAATTAACCTGACTTTATTTCTGTTAAATTAAAAATGATGAAGAGTTCTATATTAGCTAGTTATTAATGTAAAAAAGCAAGATGAAATTTTGTGTAGTTTTTGATTTTGATGGCGTTATTATACATTCAAGAGATGTACAGCAGATAGCATTTTATGAAAGTTACAAAATGTTTAGAGGTGATGGAAATCCGCCGTTTGAAGAATTTCTAAGCCAAAGCGGCAACTCAATATCAGCAATTTTTAAAAAAATGAACTTCCCTGTTGAAATGATTGATATATATAAAAAAATAAGTCAGGAGAATCTTCATCATATATTAATTACCCCGGGAATAGAAAAATTGTTGATCAAACTAAAAAAGAACGATATATATTGCGGATTGTGTACAGGTAAAGATAGGATTCGAACTATTGAAATATTAAACTATCTTAATCTGTATGATTATTTTGATAGTATTGTTTGTTCCGATGATGTTGCTAATCCAAAACCAGAAGCTGAAAGTTTATTGAAATTATTGAATGAGCTTAATATCGATAATAGCAATGCTGTTATGGTAGGCGATGCTATGAATGATATTTTGTGTGCACATAATGCAAATGTAAAAAGTATTGCTGTTTCCTGGGGCGATTGTATAGACCATAATATTTTAAAGGTTAACCCGCATTATCTTGTAAAAACCGTGGATGAATTGGAAAAATGTATTGAAAGTTTAGTATTCCTGAAAAATCCTTGCTAAGTAAATGTTACACATACTCAATAAAATTGATAGTTTAACGCTAACTCAGAAAGAAAAACTCTTATCTGAACTAACTTGTAAAAAGATAAATTTCAAGGGCAAGATGATTCTTGAGTACCCGCTTTATTGCACAGAGAAAAAAGAGTATTACCCTGTTTCATCAGCTCAATTTCGTGTATTTATTGCAAATCAGGTATATACATTCAATTCGGCATTTAATAATCAACTGGCTTTTGTTTTATCAGGAGAATTCGATATAGAGAAAATACGTGAGATATTTAATAAGTTAATAACCCGGCATGAAGTTTTAAGAACCTCTTTCTTCGAAATAAAGGGACAAATATATCAGAAAGTTCATGAACACGCAGAGGTAAACTTCCAGGTAATACAGGATAACAATAAACCTTTAGAGACAATAATTAAGGAATTTGTTAAACCTTTCGATCTTGCATTAGCACCATTGTTTCGAATAGGCGTGTGTAATATTAAAAACGACGAGGTGTTTTTAATTCTTGATATTCACCATATTATTTCTGATGCTGAATCACTTATTTTATTTACAAATGAATTTATTGAATTATATAAGAGTTATGATCTCGGTAAACATTTATATCAATACCGTGATTATGCTCAATGGGAAAACGTGATAAAGAAAAAAGTTCTTTTCATATTGCAAAAAAAATTCTGGAATGAAATTTATACACCACTTATTGATGTTAAACTCCCATTTTTAAATAAACCAGAGCAAAAGGATTATTCGGGGGATGTATTTGAATTTTCTATTGAATTGGAAGAAAAAATAGAAATTGAAAAAATGGTTAAGTCATTAGAGCTAACACTTTTTATGTTTTTATTAGGAGCATTTGCTTTAACAATTTCTAAACTAACATACAAAAATGATATTATAATCGGTAGCCCGGTTGCTGGCAGGAGAAAAAATGAGTTTGAAAAAATAATGGGAATATTTGTAAATATGCTATCCTTCCGGTTTAAAATAAATAATCAAAATACAATTCAAGAATTTTATAACATTATTAAAAATGATATATTGAATTGTTTCGATAATCAGGAATATCCATACGATGAGTTAGTGAAAGATTTGAACTTGAAAAAAGCTCTGTTTGATATTGTTTTTGTATTTCAAAATGCAGGAGGAAAATTAAAAAACAAAAATGTTGAAATAAATGATGATTTAGCTATTTCTCCATTCAAATTTTTTAATAAAACATCAAAATTTGCACTTTTGCTTGAAACCTGGGAAGAAGAAAAACGATTGGGATTAAGATTTGAATATTCTACTTATTTATTCGATAAAAGCGAAATACAAAAAATGTCTGAGAATTATAAACAGGTTATTCGTACAATTATTTCCAATAAATCAATTTTTTTGTCCGAAATAGAAACTTTTAAAAAGGCAAATACATTTGACAAATTAGCTAACCAATCAGAAATACAAGATTTTGATTTTTAATACTGAACAAATGAAATCCAGCGAAATAAATAATATTCTTTTCATGTTACCTCCATTTTGGGATCCGTTAATACCTCCGCAGGGGATAGCACACATTAAAAACTATTTAAAAAAATATAACTATAATGTTAAAACCTATGATTTTAATATTTATAAGAATTTTAGAGATATTTATACCCGATACTTCAATACATTAAAAAAATATGTACCACTCGAAAAGAGAGGTAACTTTTTCAATATTGGTCACGATGTTCTTCGAAATCATATGTTAATCAACTTTATAAACAATCAAGATGATGAATATTATATTTTTTTAAAAGATATTATTTACAAAACCTTTTATGTACAACTCGGAATAGAAATATTAAAAGAAGTAGATGATATTATTAATTCCTTTTATTCGATTTTTGAAAAAGAATTGAATAAGATTTTCTATCAAAATAAATTTCAAATGGTTGGAGTATCAGTTATGAGAGATAACATCGCTCCATCTCTGTTTGCCTTGAGATATATTAAAAAAATTGATCCTGCGGTAATCACTGTAATGGGAGGAAGTATTTTTTCAGATCAATTATTAATAGGAACACCCAATTTAGATTATTTTTTAAAAAATACTCCCTATTTGGATAAGGTGTTTGTTGGTGAAGGTCAAATTTTATTGCATAAGTTTTTATCAGGAGAATTGGATAACGAAAAAAAACTATTTACTCTTGATGATATCAATAGAGAAGCATTAGCCTATTCTGATTTAAATTTCCCGGATATGGATGATTTTGATGTAAAGCATAATTACATGTATCTGGCAATGAATGCATCAAATAGTTGCCCTTATAAATGTAGCTTTTGTAATGTAGCTAATTTTTTTGGTGATTATCGCGAAAAAGATCCTGGTATGGCTGCGGCTCAAATGATGTCTTTATATCAAATTTATGGAATACGTATTTTTTTTATGAATGACTCTTTGCTTAATAATGTGGCTGATAACCTTTCGACTGAATTGCAAAAAAATAATACTCCTTTATATTGGGACGGATACATGCGTGTTGCAGATAATGTTTGCGATCAGAGAAATACAATTCATTGGAGAAAAGGCGGTTTGTATAGAGCAAGACTGGGAGTAGAAAGTGGTTCCAATAGAGTTTTGAAATTGATGGGAAAAAAAATCTCTATTGAGCAAACCAAAGAATCTCTGAAAAGTTTGGCAAATGCTGGCATTAAAACTACAACTTATTGGGTTATTGGTCATCCTGGCGAAACTGAAGAAGATTTTCAGTTAACCCTGAAATTGCTTGAAGAAAGTAAAACCTATATTTACGAAGCAGAATGTAATCCATTTATTTTTAGTTATTCGGGACAATCAGATTCTGAAAATTGGCATAACGATCGCAAAATTTTATATACTCATGTTCCCCAGGAAAGAATTATTATTCAAGACTGGACCAATAATACCTACCCTTTGCGTGAAGAAACTTATGAAAGAGTGAATAGGTTTGTTCAACGTTGCAATGACCTGGAAATTCCAAACCCATATTCTTATTTCGATATTTATAATGCAGATAACCGGTGGAAACTTCTACATCGTAATTCAGTCCCGTCTTTAGTTGATATTTATGATGGAAACATTGACCTCTTGGAATCCAGAAAAGTTGAAATTATTAATAAAATTTCTAAAATAAATATTGAAACAAACGATTTTGATTTTTAAACTACTGCTATAAACAAGTTGTGGGCTGATTGCCCATGAAACCAGAAGAACCCATTGTACATGATTTCTTGATATTTATTAACTTTAAACTTTATAACGGGGAGAAAACCCTGCTGTTTCATACTGCGAAACCGTTATAATTTTATTAATATTTTTTGAGTAGTTAATAATGATTACTCGATTCAAAACCCGACTTTCAGTTTTTTTAATCAAAAGTAATTTTAATTAAAGTAATCTTTCAACCAGTATGGAGTCTTACATTATTTTGGCAAACATCAATTTGAACAATCGTTAACAATTAATTTTTTGCGTTATGATAAAATACTATAGTATTCCGGCAGATTTTTCCAAAAATACAATTGATAGCTTAGCATTATTGAATTCTAAATATTCTACATCCCAGGTTATTGAAACATACGGAAACATTACAGTTGACAATATATTTGGATCGGGCAGATCGTGTTGTCAATTGCCAGGTTTAGATATTGATTCTTTAAAAAAATATGTAGAATATTCAAGAAACAAAGGAATAGAGTTTAATTACACGTTTAATGCTTCATTCGTTCAAAATCAGGAGTTTACTAAAAAAGGAGTATATAAAATAAAAGAATTCATTTATAAAATACACAAAACAGGAATAAAATCATTAACTATAGCTTTACCTCAGCTTATCGAACTTGTTAACTCAATGCAATTGGGATTTAAAATTAAAGCTTCAGCTATTTCAAGCATCGATAATGTTAACAAAGCACTTGCATATAAATGGCTTAATGTAGATAAAATTGTAATTTGTGAGTTAATAAACAGGGATTTTCATGAATTAAGAAATATTCGTGAAGCCTTTGGTGAAAAGGTTGAGCTTATAGTTAATACACCATGTTATAAAGATTGTTCATATAGAATGCCTCATTATAATCAAATATCATGCGATTCTGTTAATGTCACGAATGATGTGAGTTTTACTTATTTTGAACATAAGTGCATGATACGCCGATATAGTGATATTGCTAATTGGATGAAAATTAACTTTATACGCCCCGAAGATATTAAACTTTATGAGAAAATAGGAATACAACATTTTAAACTTCAGGGCAGACAAGCAATTCTTAAAGATGGAGATATTGTAAGAACTGTTGAAGCATATTTTCAAGAAAATTTTGATGGCAATCTCATTGATTTGATAAATCTTTTTTCAAAGTTAAATCCATTCCATGTAAATATCGATAATAAAAAATTGGAGGGTTTTATTGAACCATTTTTTAAAAATCAATCCTTTTGTAAACATAATTGCAATAAATGCAATTATTGCCGAAATTTTATATTAAAAAACCTTGATGTTGAAAGTATTCAAACTGTATGCGATATGGCACAACAGTATTATCAAAATGTTAAAACTTATGCAGATTTTATTTCAGAAGTTAATGTTTCCGATGCTCAAAGAATTTCTGTTAATAATATCGATGCTGAAGATTTTAAGTTCTAATTTATAAAAGGTATGTCCACCAATTTTAAATCAAACAATCAGTATAAAATAAAATGGAATGCAAGCGCCATTTTTTATGAACTTGTTGCCGACAATAATAATGAATTGCTCTTTCCAATAATCAACAGGTTGCATTTTCAGTTAAACAAATACCTTTTTTACTACGAAAACAGTTTTTTGGATGCATTTGAGATTCAGTCGAACGAATGGCCAAATTATATAGGACTACAAGCAATTAGAAAAAATAAAGTTATAGTTAATAGGGATTTATTTAGCTTATTGTTGCTTTTTAATGGTCAGAATAGTATTGAAACAATTTATAAAAACTTTTCGAAAAAGATAATTGAAATAATGATTATTGACCAGGGTGAATGTAAAAAATACAAAACAACTACAAATTCCTTTTCGGGTTTTTTGCGAATTATTAAATTACTTTACAAAAACGATATTTTAAAATTAAAATCATTAATTATAAATTCTGAGAATAGTTCAAAAGAATTAATCCAAAATTACTTCAATATTGATGAAATACTTGCAAGAAAAGAGACGCAGGCAATTGTTAAGGAGCGTATCTGCAAAGTGCCTTGTGATAATACAAATAAAGTATTACTCCTGGGCGATACTAAAGGTTCTGCAACTATAGGATTACTATATCTGGCAAGTTACATAAAGCAAAATGGTATAAATGTGAGTTGCCGGTTAAATAACTTTTCGTCGAAAGAAACATTAGAACAGGATATTAAAAATAGTATTAATAAGTTGAACCCAACTATTGTAGGGATCAGTTTAAAGTGGTTTTTACATATAGCCAGAGTGTTAGAAATAGCAAAATATATTAAAGATATTGATAAAAATATAAAAGTAGTATTAGGAGGAAATACAGCAAGTTATTATTGGAATGAAATTATTCAAAATGAAAATATAGATTATATCATATTGGGTGATGGAGAAGAACCTTTATTAAAGTTATGTAAAAATGATACAGAAATTCCAAATTTAGTATCTAAACAGAATAATGCGGTTTTAAACACCCAAATATCATATAGACAAGGTAAAAACAATAATAACCATATATTTCTTTCAGATCTCAATGATATTTTTATTTCACGAAAAGACCCCTACTTATCAGATTATTTATACGTAAATACTGGTAAAGGATGTGATTGGAATTGCTTTTATTGTGCAGGTTGCAGGGAAACACAGATCGTAATATTTAATAGAAGCAATGCTTTTGTCAGAGATATAAATACAATTCGAAATGATATTCAAATATTCAAGAAAATAAATAGTACACTGATGTTCGATTTTGATATTCCCACTCAAGATGATGTGGAATTTTATAAGAATATTTGGAAGGGAATAGATTTGTCAAGGTATTTTTGTATTTTTTTCTTTTGGGCAGTTCCATCAGATGAACTTGTTGATTTAATTCATCAGACTTTTTTCTACAGCTATCTATATATAGATTTACCGAGTTTTGACCAAGAGAAAAGAATGAGACTTGAAAAAGAAGGATTGACTAAAAATCAACCAACGAATGAAGAAATTATCCATTTTTGTGATAAGTGCGAAGAATTAGAGAACATTTCTTTTGGAATTTGTACCATTTGGGGAACCCCGTATTTTTCTATTAAAGAAGCTTCTTCTTCAGAAGAAATAGTTTCAAACCTGTATAAGAATTACAATTCTTTCATAGGAGTGGAATGTATGAAATTACATGCTCAACCTGGTGCACCTATATTGCGACAGCTTGATAGGTTTGAAATGTATTCTGATGCAGATAACTATCAGCAATTTTACAATTTTAGTGTGCTAAATCATAAATTAGATAAAGAACAAAAGGATATTTACCCGTATATAAATTTTAAAGACTCATTATTACAAAAACAGGTAAATTATTCATTACAAGATATTTCAAATAAAATTCTAAAGTCAATCGAAAATAAAAAATATCTCGATGTAATAATTGAATCCAATAAGGAAGAAATAGAAAAACTCTACAATAAGGGTATCATTAAAGGAAAAGCTGATAATATTTCTGCAGACAGTTTCAATTCTGTAGAAGATATAAAGCAAAATAATATGCTGCATGGTTTTGAAAATGACTTGTTTTTTAAATATATCATACAGAAACTTAACGGGCAAATACTCTAATAACCTTAAATAAAGCAAATAATAAAAGTAACAGATTCTATTTATAACCAATCCGTAATGGATTTAGAATGTCAAAATCAATATAAAATTTAATTTAAAAGAGTTTAAAAATTAGATAAAATGGACTATAATAATGAACAGGATTATTGGCTGGAAAAATTATCAGATACTACTGAAAGATGCAGTTTTCCTTACAATTATCTAACAAGTAATATTAAAAAAGAACTTTTGTCATTTAACATTGATTTGCCTGCAGATGTTACAAACAAGTTATTGCAAATAAGTGGCGATTCTGATTTTCGATTATTTATACTTTTAAAAGCAGGATTATTTTTACTTCTTAACAAATACACGGGGAAGAAAAATATTATTATTGGCAGTCCTATAATGAAGCAGGAAACCGATACAAATTTTATTAACACATATTTACCTGTAAAACTATATTTAGATGAAAACCATAGTTTTATAGAGTATTTAAATAATGTAAAAAACGAACTTATTCTTGCTATTGATAATCAGAATTTTCCAATAGACACTATTCCCGAGTATCTCGGATTATCTAATCAAATAAAAAACCAAACATTTTTTGATATCGCTGTTTTACTGGAAGAACTTCAAGATAAAAAATATATAGAACACTTAAAGCTAGACATGATTTTCCGTTTCTCGAAAAAGAATGAAGGAATAAATTTAACTGTTGACTATAATGGGAATTTATATAAAAAACAAACAATAGAAAGAATTATATCACATTTATCAATATTACTGGGTAATGCACTTGAAAACAAGAATAGTTTGATTGGTGCAATTGAGTGGTATAAACCAGAAGAAAAAGAAAAGGTACTTTATCATTTTAATCAAACCGATAAGAATTATAACCTTGATAATACTGTTCTTGATATTTTTAAACAAGCATGTAATATCAATCCAGATCAGATTATTGTAAGTTGCGATGATAAATCATTGTCGTACAGGATGTTGGATTTTATGTCCGATCAATTTGCAGGATATCTTCAATCAAAAGGTGTGATAAAAGGCGATTTGGTAATTATCAAAGAAAAACCATCTATTGACTTTATAGTTAAGTTGTTGGGAATAGTGAAGTCTGGAGGAGTTTATATCCCGGTTGATACACAAGCTCCAAATGAACGATTAAAATCGATTATAATAGACTGTAGGGCCAGGTATTTTGTTACTGATGAAAGTAATTCTGAAATTTCAGAATTACTTGAAGAGAACGATGTTAATATTATTAATTGCATTGGATCTATGTTGGAATTTGAGTTTAAGCCTGTTTCAATTACCTCCGAAGATATCATTTACATAATATACACATCAGGATCGACAGGTAAACCAAAGGGTGTAAAAATTTCTCATCGCGGAATATCGAATATGTGTTTTTCTTATGTCGATATATTTAAAACCAACTTTAAATCTACAGCCTCCGTTGTTTCTAATCCTGCATTTGATGCAATGGCATTTGAACTTTGGCCCAATTTAACAAACGGAGTAAAAACATGTGTTGCTCCAGAGAATATAATTCATGATATTAAAATATTGGTTAATTGGATCAATACGAAGAACATTACAACTCTTTACCTTCCAACTTCAGTTGCCGAAATTATAATGAATTACAAAACCACAATGCCATCCGTTCAAACTTTGGCAACTGCAGGCGATGTATTAAAGGAATATCCCGGTAACAATATTAATTATGAAGTTTATAACCTATATGGTCCTACCGAAGACTCGGTGTGGACAACCATTTATAAAGTACCTAAAGACAATATTGAAAATCAGTTTCCATTAATTGGGAAACCCTTGTTTAATAAAAAAATTTTTATTGTAAATAACGATTGTCAATTATTACCCTGCGGAATACCTGGCGAAATGTGGATTGGCGGGGCTGGTATAGCTAAAGGATATGTTGGAAATAATAATGAAGAGAAATTTATTGAAACCCCATTTAGTTCAACCGGAATTGTTTATAAAACAGGAGATTTAGCATGTTGGCATGATGATGGAAATATTGAGTTTATTGGGCGCAAAGATAATCAAACAAAAATTAGAGGTTTCAGAATAGAACTTGATGAAATTCGTGTATGGCTTTTAAAATACCCAGAGATAAATGAAGCAGTTGTAATTATTAAAGAAGTGGGGCATGAAAAATATTTGTGTTCCTATTATACATCATTAAAAAATATAGATTTAGATGAACTTAAAACACATTTAAAGAAGTATTTGCCCTATTATATGATTCCTAATTACTTTATTAAAGTAGATAAGTTTAATCTTAATAGAAGTGGAAAAATAGATAAAAATGTATTACCAGCACCTTCAAACATATTAATTGATATTGTAAAACCCCAAAATGATAATGAACAAAAGCTATTTGACATTTGGGCCGAACTTTTGGGAACTAATGATTTTGGAATTGATCATAATTTCTTCGAGATTGGTGGACACAGTCTGAGGGCAATAAATTTAATTTCTCTTATAGAAGACAAATTTATGGTCAAATTTCAGTTTAGAAAAATATTTGAATTTCCAACAATTCGAGAACAAGCTAAGTTTATTGAAACCATAGATACAGAAAAACAACATGAAATACTACCTGTTGAAAAAAAACAATTCTACCCGGTTTCTTCTTCACAAAACAGATTGTTCTTGCTTCATCAAATGGAGCCAACAGCAGTAGCATATAATGTCTTAAATTATATTGAATTGACAGACAAGGTTGATGTTAATGTTTTAAAGAATGTATTTAATATAATTGTTGATCGCCATGAAGCATTTCGAACAAGTTTTTCGATAATTGACGGACTCCTTTATCAACGAATTCAGGATAACGTAAATTTTGAAATTGAAAAATACCTGGTGAAGAATGGACACGAAAATGAAATGACAAAGAAATTTACCAGGCCATTTGATTTAGAGAAAGCTCCTTTATTTCGAATAGGTTATTTTGAAACTGAAAAAAATCATCAATTTCTGTTAATTGATATGCATCATATTATATGCGATGCAGTTACTCAGAAAAATATTGAGGTTGAGATAAAAGAAATTATTCAGGAAAAAACTTTAAAACCACTACGCATTCAATATAAAGATTATTCATTATGGCAAAATAGCGAGGGCTACCAGAAGAAAGTAGAAAAACAAAAATTATTTTGGAAAAATAACTTTAAGGGTGAATTACCCAAAGTAAACCTTCCTATAGATTTTCCACGCCCCAAATTTAATAGTTTCGATGGTGCAGTTGTTTCTTTTACACTTTCTCATGAAGAAACTCAAATAATCAGGTCTTTGACTGAAAAGTATAAATCTACTATGTTCATGACAATTTTGGGTGTATATAATATATTTTTCAGTCAACTTTCAGGAGATAATCAAATAATTGTGGGTACTCCAATAGCCGGGAGAAACCATAAGGATTTAGGCAATATTAGCGGGATGTTTATCAATACGCTTGCTATTAAATCAGATATTTATTTAGATACAAAAATCGGAGAGTTCTTTTTAGCAACAAAAGAAAACGTAATCAATGTATTTGAGAATCAGGAGTATCAATTTGACGATTTGGTTGGAGAGTTATCATTATCTCGAGATACAAGCCGAAATCCAGTTTTTGATGTTATGTTTAATATGCTTAATCATTTAGATTATAAAGATGATGAGCCGGATTTTGAAACTGAACAATCTTTAAATCACGATCAAAGGCCATCGAAATTTGATTTAAATCTTACAGCTATCGATTATGGAAATACAGTTTATTTCAATTTTGTTTATGCTACTTTATTATTCAAACCAGAATCGATCGATCGATTTATCATATTTTTTAAACAAATCATCAATCAGTTAAATGGAAGTGATGATAAAAAAATATCCGATATTGATATTGTTGTTGAATCTGAAAAGAGAAAAATTCTTGACGAATTTAATAATACAAAATCTGATTATCCAAATTTAACAATTCCTCAGTTATTTTATGAGCAGGTAAAGATTTCTAAAAACAAAATAGCTGTAGTCGATTCAGACAATAGTATTACATTCAGTGAATTAGACAAAAAATCGAACCAAATTGCCAATATGTTACATCACCTTGGTGTGAATAAAGGCGATATTATTGCTATTATGCTCCCTGCATCAGTTGATTTAACGATATATATTTGGGGTATTATTAAATCTGGGGGAGTATTCCTGCCTATTGATATTGATACACCCGTTAATCGGCTAGATTATATTTTATCTGATTCGAACGCGAAATTTTTAGTCTCCGACTATCAATATACATCCAATCTAACGGGTACAAACATCATAAATGTAAATGATTCAAATTATAACGAATATGAGTCTTCTGATATTTACCCGAATATTACAAACAGCGACATTTTATATGTTATCTATACATCAGGAACTACAGGGCAGCCTAAAGGAATTAAAATAACACACAAAAATTTAAGTAACTATTATCATTGGGTATCCCAAAAAACAGAAGTATCAAATAACGATCATATATTAATTAATAATGTATTCTCTTTTGATTTGGTTTATACCCAATTCTTTAGTGCATTATTAGGTGGTGCTAAATTGTTTTTAATCAATAAAAATGAGTACTTATCTGGAGATTATTTTACGAGATATACCGAAAAACAACTTATAACATGTCTAAAAATGACACCATCCTTGTTTTCGGCTATTATTCATTCAAAGGAATTCAACAATAAAACATTCTATAGTGTCCGGTCTGTCATTTTGGGCGGCGAGGCTCTCAAGATTGAAGATGTTAAATATGTTTATAACATGTATCCAGACATTCAATTCATAGATGAATACGGACCAACAGAAACAACAATAGGGTCTGTCGCTAAAATCATTGATTTTAATGATTACCAACATATTAAAACAAGTACCATTATTGGAAAACCAATTTTTAATACCCAGGTTTATGTATTAAATGTTAATGGTATTAAACTTCAGCCTTTTGGAATTCCAGGGGAATTATGTATTGGTGGGGAAGGTGTTTCAAAAGGATACATTAATAATCAAGAATTAACAAAATCAAAATTTATTGACAATCCATTTATTCTAGGTGAAACTATTTATCGAACGGGTGATTTAGTTCGTTACCTTCCTAATGGTAATTTAGAATATATTGGAAGAATTGATAATCAGGTGAAAATTAGAGGGTATAGGATTGAATTACATGAAGTTGAAAAAGTAATACTATCGCATGAACATATAAAAGATTGTATAGTTTCTGTATTCAATGCCAATCAAAATAACGACAATATACTCTGTGCATATATCGTATATAAAAATCGGGGTACAAGATTAACTGATAATGAAATAAAAGAATATCTTTCTTTGTACCTTCCCAATTACATGGTTCCGGTATTATTTATAGAAATTGATAAAAAACCACTTACTTTAAATGGGAAGGTAGATAAAAATGCTTTACCCATTCCGGATATAAATACGGAAATGGATTTTGTGGCTCCAATTAATCAAATTGAAAAGAAACTGGCAGAAATATGGGCAGATGTGCTGGCAATATCAAAAAACCAGATAGGTTGCAAACAAGACTTTTTCAGACTTGGAGGTCAGTCGTTCAAAGCATCACAATTAACATATACAATCTCAAAAGTATTTAATGTAAAATTTAATTTAAGAGATATTTTCTTTCATCCAACGATAGAAGCGCAGGCTAAATTAATTAGTGAAGCAGCACCTATTCTTTCTTTAAATATTATTGCTCCTGCTAAAATAAAAGAATTTTACGATTTAGCTCCTGCGCAAAACCGTATGTTTTTTCTTCAACAAATTAACCCGAAAAGTACAGTGTATAATTTGCAGTACACTATAAAACTTGATGAAAAATTTGCAATACATTCAATTGAAGAAGTATTCAAACAGCTGGTCAGCAGGCACGAAAGTTTACGAACTAGTTTTCAATTAATCAATGGAGTTCCCAAACAAATTATACATAATTCTGTTGATTTTAATATCGAAAGTATTGATTTAAGGAATAATGCAGGTTATCCTGTAATGAAACCTTTTGATCTGTCAAAAACCCCTTTATTTAGATTATATTATATAACAGATTTATCTGGAGAATTAAACTTGTTAGTTGATTCTCATCATATTATTAGTGATGAAGTATCTCAGAAGATACTATTTGAAGAATTTCATGAAATTATTGCAAATAAGGTTTTGAATCCTGTTACAATTCAATACAAAGATTATTCTGAATGGTTAAAACAGCCTGATCAGGAAATAATTGTAAGAGAGCAAGAAAAATATTGGTTAGGTAAGCTTTCTGGTGATTTACCCAGGTTAAATCTACCTACAGATTATTCTCGTCCCGAGATTCAAAATTTTGAAGGGGCCAGTACAAATTTCTTACTTAATAATAACGAACTGAGTATTATTAATCAGTTATCGAAATCATTAGGATTAACACCCTATATGTCATTGCTGGGGATATACTCCATTTTACTCTCGAAACTTAGTGGTAGTGAAGATATGATTATTGGAACTCCTTTCGCCAATAGAAATGATTTACATTTACAAAAAATAGTTGGATTACTTCTAAATACTATTGTATTAAGAATTCAACCTTCAGGTGATAAAATTCTATTAGATTATTTCTCCGAAATAAAGAAAAACGTGATAGAAGATTTGGAGAACCAGGGATATCCTTTTAGTGATTTGGTAAATAAATTATCTTTTCAAAGAGATGCATCAAGAAACCCTATTTTTGATGTTATGTTTAATTATGTCGATAATTCAGATGTTGTTATAAATAATGAAAACTCACAAAATATCAAATACAATGATATCAGATCATTAGAAAATACAAATTTAGTATCATTAATAGATATGAATGAGTCGGAATTCATTCATGTTTCCGGTGTAGCAAAAATTGACATTTCGTTAACAGCTATTGAATTTAATAATTCTTTAATGTGCAGTATTGAATATTGTACTAAGTTATTTAAGAAAGAAACAATTAATCGGTTTATAAAATATTTCAGGAGGGTAATAAATCAGATTGGCGAAAATCCAAGCCGTAAAATTAATTCTATTGAATTAATTGATCCTGCTGAAAAAACCAAGTTGCTTTCAATTTTTAATGACACAAACGAGGCATATTCGAAAAACAAGCGTATTATTGATATATTTGAAGAACAAGTTAAAAAAACTCCTGACAAAGTAGCATTAATATCTTCCAATAACTTTTTGACTTATAAGCAGGTTAACTCCTTTTCAAATCAAATAGCCAGAAAAATACAGGAACGAGGAATCAAACATGAAAATATTGTAGGGGTATATCTTGATAGATCTGTGGAAATGATAATTTCAATATTGGGAATATTAAAATCCGGAGCAGGGTATCTTCCAATCTCAACATCGGACCCAATTGAACGGGTAAACTATTATATTGGAGATAGTAAGATAGATGTGCTAATTACAGACAGAGAAAACGAAATTCAGGAAATAAAAGCGTCTGTATTGTTAATTAATGATAAGAGTATAAGAGAATATGATGATTCAAATGTTGAAAATAACAGCAATTCAAACAGCTTAGCTTATGTAATTTATACATCTGGATCAACCGGAAACCCAAAAGGAGTAGTTATCGAAAATCATTCAGTAATAAATAGAATTGAATGGATGAAAAGGACTCTTGATTTTACAGCGAAAGATATCTTTTTGCAAAAAACAACTTTCACATTTGACGTATCAGTTTGGGAAATTTTCGGATGGTTTTTTGCCGGAGCCAGTTTACATGTTATACAACCCAATCATGAAAAAGACCCTAAGGCATTAATTTTATACATTGAAAAAAATAAAATTACAATTATTCATTTTGTTCCATCTATGCTGGAAGCATTTATTACTTATCTGGAAAGTTTAAATAATTTTAATACGAATTCATTAAAATGCATCTGTACAAGTGGAGAAGAATTAAAACCCGATCAGGTAAGCAGGTTAGGCAAAATATTAAGTGATAGCAATAAAATCAAATTGATTAATTTGTACGGACCTACTGAAGCAACGGTTGATGTAACTTATTTTCAATGTCAGTTTAACGAGTTTTATCATAATGTCCCGATTGGTAAACCTATTTCAAATACACAAATTTATATACTTGATTATTCGAGACAACAATTGCAACCAATAGGTGTCGCAGGTGAATTATGTATAGGCGGAGTAAATTTAGCGCGTGGATACATTGGGAAAACTCAATTAACAAAAGAGAAATTTATTGACAACCCATTTTTCCCAAGTGAAAAAATCTATTGCACCGGAGATATTGCCCGATGGTTACCAGATGGAAATATCGAATTCTTAGGAAGAATAGATAACCAGGTAAAAATAAGGGGATTTAGAATTGAGTTAAGTGAAATTGAGAATTGTCTTTTACAGCATGAAGCAATTAAAGAATGTGTAGTAGTAGCAAGAGAAAAACAAAATGAAAAATATTTATGTGCTTATGTAAGAATTGCAGGCAACAAGTTAGAGATTGATTTTAAAAGTTTACTTACTGACAAGTTGCCAGCCTATATGATTCCTTCTCATTTTATGGTTTTAGATAATTTTCCATTAACCAGTTCAGGAAAAATTGACCGCAAAGCTTTACCTGAACCAGAAATTGAATTTACACGAGATTATGTAGCCCCTGAGAATGAAATTGATGTTAAATTAGCTAATATTTGGGCTGATATATTAGGCCTTAGACAATCGGAAATAAGTACAAATGCGAACTTTTTTGAATTGGGCGGACATTCTTTAAAAGCAATAGAACTTTCATCGAAAATAAGAAAACAATTTAAGATTGAAATTGAAATTGCAACAATATTAAAAAAACCTATTCTTACCCAATTATCCAGGGAAATTCAAAATATGGAAAATAATCGGCTTGTATCTATCCGCCCAATTGAAAAGAAAGAATACTATCCATTATCTTCGGCCCAGCATAGAATGTATTTAATGCATTGCATAAAACCTGAATCAGTAATCTATAATATTTCACAAACCTACTTGATTGAAGGAGAAGTGAATATTAATGTGATGAATGCAGCATTAGATAAAATCATTCAAAAACATGAATGCCTTCGTATATCGTTTAATATTATCAATGACATACCGGTTCAAAGAATCAATTATAAATTAATAAAAAAAGTTCAGTACATTGAGTACTTTGAAAATGATATAAATGATTTTATACAAGGGCTTATAAAGCCCTTCGATTTTAAAGAACCTTCATTATTCAGAATATATCTTATTAAGAGAGACTTAAATAAATACATTGTATTCTTTGATATTCATCATATAATTGCAGATGGAATTTCTTTAAAAAAGCTAAGTGAAGAATTTTTGAAATTAATTGCAGGACAAGAAATTACTAAATCATATGTACAATATAAAGATTTTGTGTTTTGGCAAAAAGCACAAAGAGAAACTGACAGGTATCAGAAACAAAAACAATATTGGAATGGTTTGCTTCAAAATAAACCAATAAAACTCAATTTGCCGTATGATCTTCAAAAAGTAGCAAGCCCACAAAATTTATCAGCGATAAATACATTTGAATGTAATGTTGAATTGTCTGACAAAATCAAAGAAACGATAAAACGATTGAATATTACTCCATATCAATTTTTTCTGTCTGTATTTAATATTTTATTGTCGAATATTTGTGATCAAGAAGAAGTATTGGTTGGAACGGCAATGGCCGGACGAAATCACTCTGACTTAGATGAGGTTATTGGAATGTTTGTGAATATGTTGTTAGTTGTAAATTCGGTTTCACAAAATCGTCATGTTGACGAATTTATTTTAGAAGTAAAAGAGAATCTTATTGATGCTATTGAAAATCAGGATTATCAATATGAAGATTTAGTAAATGATCTTTCAATAACAGAAGAAAGAGGAGTACATTCATTATTTAATGTTTCTTATGCATATAATAGTTTCGAAAGCCAGTATTTTAATAACGGGGATTTAAAAATCAGTAAATATGATTTCATAAATCTTACAAGTGATTCAAAATATGAATTAAGTTTATATGGAACACGAATTCACGAGAAATATGTATTTCAAATTCATTATCGTATTGATTTATTCAATGAAAACACTATTCGTTTTTTAAGTGAATATTTTAAAGATATCTTATTACACATCACTGAAAATAGTAGTATGCGAGTAGGAGATATTCCATGTTTATTAAACAAAATTAATAAGAGCTCTGATACAAATATTGAGCCGGGTGACAGTTTCAATTTTTCTTCAAACTAAAAAAGTACATCAAAGAAACCATAAGTGTTCTTGTCCTTGTTTATGCGAACAGTTCTAAATAAGAAAAAACAGGTGGTAGTGGTGCCGGGCTTATAAATTTATTCGTGTAAGTCAATTTAAACCCTAAAAACAATAAAATTGGAAATTATGAATAATCTCGAATTGAATATTATATCTGCACAACGAAAAAAAGAAAAGGATTTCTGGACAGGGAAATTATCAGGTAATTGGACTAAAACTATATTTCCTTATGATTATCAAAAAGAACCAGAGCTTAAAAAAATGGATGAAATAAATGAGCAAATACAAGGAGAGCTTTTTGAACAAATAAATAAACTCAGTAATAATTCGGAATTAAATATATACGTAATATTTTTTGCTGCACTGGCTATTATCTTAAAAAAATATACTCAAAACAACGAAATAATTATTGGAAGCCCGGTTTTAAAAAACGAATTAGAAACGAATACGATTAATAAAAATATTGTAGTTCGAAGTGTAATCGAAGATCAGCATTCATTTCAGGATATTTTAATCCAACAAAGAAAAGAAATTGAAGATATATTCATGCATCAGAATTATCCCTTTGAAAAACTTGTTGAGATTTATAATCAAAATAATCAGGGTATAGGGAAATTTCCTTTATTTGACATCGCTTTAGTATTAGAAAATATCCACGATGTTAACTATTTACCAATGCAGGATATAAATATAATTTTTGAACTATGTAAATCAAAAAAAAATATTCAGTTTAAAATTAGATACAATGCAGAAGTGTATGAAAAAGAAACTATAGAACGGTTAAAAAATAACTACACGCATTGTTTGTCCGAACTAATTGAACATAAAACAAAACCTGTCTCAAAAATTGATATCGTATGTGATTCGGAGAAGGAAAAAATTCTTAAATATTTTAATCGAACAGATGTTGATTATTCAACAAAACAAAATGTTGTTCAATTATTTAAAGAGCAGTTATTAAAAACTCCATACAATACAGCCCTTGTTTTTGAAGGTCAGAAAATTTCTTACATCGAATTGGACAAAAAATCAGATTCTTTAGCGAATAAGCTTTTAAATAGAGGTTTTTATAAAAAAAATATAGGTTTATATTTTGATATTTCGGCAGAGACAATTATAGCAATGTGGGCGGTAATTAAAGCAGGTGCCGTTTTTATTCCAATAGACTATTACCAACCCAAAGAACGGATTCAGAAAATTATTGAAGATAGTAATCTTACTCTTATTATTTCCAATTCGGAATTAATACATACTATACAATTTAATGGTGAAGTTATTAATATCCAGGGGGAAGATGATTTTAATAACCAAAAAGACTTTACAGCTAACCTGAGCTATGACAATTTATATGTAATTTATACATCAGGAAGTACAGGTAAACCCAAAGGTGTAAGTATTACACATGCAAATGCTATTAATTATGTAAGTTGGATTTCTGAAAAAATTGCTTTAAAACCAGAAGATAAAACAATCCTTACAACTTCCTTTGCTTTCGATGCAAGTTATACTCAAATTTTTGGTTCCCTTTTAACTGGTGGCGAATTACATCTTGTACGTCGCGAAACATACCTTTCCTCTCAAAAATTGCTGGACTATCTTGATAGCAACCAAATTACAATATTACACCTTACACCCACGTTTTTTAACACTATTCTTGTATCATTAGCTTTTGATATTTCTAAGTTGATAAATATCAGGTTGTTAATTCTTGGCGGTGAAGCAATAAAAGTTGACGATATTGAAAAAATATTTAAAATGAAACCTGAAATTCAGGTAATGAATCATTATGGCCCAACAGAAACTACAATAGCGTCAGTAGCGCAGCTAATAAAATTTGACGAATTCAAATTGTTTAAGGAAAGGCCAACTATTGGGTTTCCAATATCAAATACAAAAATCTATATCTTCAACAATAATAATTTATTATCGCCCATAGGAATTCCTGGAGAAATCTGTATCAGCGGAAAGGGTGTTGGAAATGGATATATTTTCAACGAGCAATTAACGTGTGAGAAATTTGTTGAAGATCCATTTTGTACCGGAAATAAAATGTATAAATCCGGAGATATTGGCAGATGGACAAATGATGGAAAAATTGAATACCTGGGTAGGATTGATGATCAAATTAAATTACATGGAAATAGAATAGAATTGGGTGAAATAGAAGAAAGTTTAAGAAAATTTGAAAATATCACTGATGCAGTAGTTGTAAAAACAAAAGATAAAAATAAAAAGGAAATATTATGTGCTTTTTATATATCCAATACAACCATTCTTTTTCAGGATATTAGAGATTACCTGGTAAATCAATTACCTGGTTACATGATTCCTGCTATTTTTGAGAAACTGGATTCATTCCCAATGACCACAAATGGAAAAGTTGATAAGAAAAAGTTACAATTCTTGAACATAAAACACCATAATCAAAAAGAGTTTATTGCCCCATCAAGTTTAATAGAAAAAGAAGTTCTTGAACTTTGGAAAGAAACACTTGGAATAGAAAATATTGGAATAAACGAAAGCTTTTTTGAACTTGGCGGAACCTCTTTTCAAATTATAGAATTATCGGAAAAAATAAAAAGAAAATTTAATAAAGAAATCTCTGTAATTCAAATATTTGAAAATTACACTATTGGACGGATGGCCAAAGTTATTAATGAAAATATAACTAATATTATACCTGAAGAGCAATTGGAATATGATACAGACAAAAGTATTTTAAATAGACAAAAATTACTTAAACTAAGAACAGAAGAATAGTATAAATAATAAATATGAAAAACATTAAACTTACAGGTTTAGAAGTAGCAGTAATTGGTATATCGTGCCGCTTTCCCGGGGCAAATAATTTGCAGGAGTATTGGAATAACTTAAAAAATGGAGTAGAATCAATTACATTTTTTACCGACGAAGAACTAAGAAAAAGTGGTATTGATGAAAAATTAATACAAGACCCCGATTATATCAGGGCTGCAGGGGTTTTAGAAGATAATACTTGTTTTGATTCATCATTTTTTAACTATACCCCTAATGAAGCAGAAGTGATGGATCCACAAATACGAATTTTTCATGAATGCGCATGGAATGCTCTTGAAGATGCTGGTTATAACCCAGAGAAGTACACTGGCAGAATAGGATTATATGGTGGTGCTTCGCCTCAGTTTAAATGGGAAGTATTTTCTGAGTTATCAGGAAAAAATAAAGAAGTTGGTCAATTATATGCAAAATATCTTACTAATAAAGATTTTCTTTTTGGATTAATTTCATATAAACTCAATTTAAAGGGGCCATCATTTGCTTTTTATACTGCTTGTTCAACTTCATTAGTGGCCGTTCATCTTGCCTGCCAATCTCTAATAAATGGGGAATGTGAGATGGCATTAGCTGGTGGAGTAACAAGTAGCAATTTTGCAAATGAGGGATACGAATATATGGAGGGAATGCATAATTCTGCAGATGGCCATTGTCGTACTTTTGATGCCGGCGCTACAGGTATGTTAGCAAGTGATGGAGCCGGAATTGTTGTGTTAAAAAGATTGGAACAAGCGATCGACGATAAAGATCATATTTATGCTATAGTGAAAGGGTCGGCCATAAATAATGATGGAAATGATAAGATTGGATTTGCTGCACCAAGTATAGCAGGGCAGTCAAAAGTTATTAAAGATGCCATAAAAATGGCGAATATTAAACCGAATGAAATTACATATGTTGAAGCTCATGGTACGGCAACAAAACTTGGTGATCCAATTGAAATAAATGCCTTAAAAAAGGCATTTAACACCCAACAACAACAATTCTGCAGGGTTGGTTCTGTTAAAACAAATATTGGACATTGTGATAGTGCTGCAGGAATAGCCGGTTTTATTAAAGTAGTACTTTCTTTAAAAAACAAGCTTATTCCGCCGAACCTTCATTTTAAGGTTCCTAATCCTGAAATTGATTTTGAAAACAGTCCATTCATTGTTAATGATAAACTTTATGAATGGAAAACAAATGAAGAGAAGGAGCGAATTGCCGGGGTAAGTGCTTTTGGAATTGGAGGAACGAATGCACACGCTATATTGTCGGAATTTATTGTCGATTATAAAACTTCATTGCCCAATATTCATTCACAATTAATTTGCATTTCAGCTAAAACACCGGAAGCTCTGGTTCGAATGTCAAATAACTTATCTAAGTATCTATTTGATAATCCCGATATTGACCTTGAACGGATAGCATATACTTTAAATATAGGCAGAAAGGAATTTGAATATAGAAAGATAATGGTTGCTGATAATACAAGCCATTTAACAGAGATATTGAAAAACCAGCCTTTACAACCAGCCGATATTTCGTTTATACATCCCAATATAGTTAGAACCAATATTTTTGTATTTAGTGGTCAGGGATCTCAATATATTAATATTGCTAAAGAAATTTATAAAACACAACCTATTTTTAAAAACTCTGTTGATAATTGTTGTGCAATTATTAATAAACTTTTAAATATTGAATTTCAGTCGATTTTGTTCCCCGGGGAAGATACAGAAGAAGCAAGAGAATTATTAAACAATATCCATTATTCGGGTCCTGCCAAATTCATTATAGAATATTCTGTAGCCCAACAATTAATGTTTTTAGGAATCCAGCCAAGCGGAATGATTGGGCATAGTTTTGGAGAATATGCAGTGGCATGCTTGGCGGGAGTCTTTTCTTTAGAAGACGCCCTTACTTTGATTGTGAAGCGAGCGATTGTAATGGAAAAATCCCCTGTAGGCAAAATGATGAGTGTACCTCTTTCTCCTGAAGAAATAAAACCCTATTTAAATGATAAATTATCACTGGCAGCTGTAAATACCCCAGATCTTTGTATTGTTTCCGGAGCAGTAAAGGAAATGCTTGAGTTTGAACAAAAAATACAAAATAATGGAATTGAAGGTTTATGGATCAATTATCCTAGAGCAAGTCATTCAAATTTGATGTTAGAAGTATCTAACGAGTTTAAACAGGAAGTTATGAAAATAACACTTAGTTATCCTGTATTGCCTTATATTTCCGGACTTACGGGTACATGGATAACTAATGAACAGGCAATTGATCCTCAATATTGGGCAGACCATCTTGTAAAGTCAATTCTCTTTTCTCAAGGTATTCAAGAACTAATGAAGCTTGAACACCCTGTTTTTATTCAGGTTGGAGGAGATAAAGGATTACCCTTAATTATTCAACAACATGCTAAAAAGGAAAAGGAAATAACTGCCCAAAGTATGTTGCGACACAAAAACGATTATCTGACTGATTATAATTTTTTCTTATCTCAACTGGGAGAACTGTGGAAAAACGGGGTATTTATTGATTGGGGAAAATTCTATTTAAATCAATCAATACATCGGGTAAATCTTCCCGGATACTCTTTTGAAAAAAATTTATTTTCTTCTTGTCTGGATATTGAAAGGATTGATATTTTTCCACAATCTACAAATCAACCAGATAGCTCCAAATGGTTTTACATCCCTTCATGGAAAAAAACACTTTCTTGTCAAAATGAAAGATACCAAAAGCCTAAAACATGGCTTGTTTTTATTGATGATTATGATTTTGGAAATATACTCACCGAAAAACTAAGGAAAGATTCAAATATTGTTATTACAGTAAAAAAAGCAAGTTCTTTCAGAATAATCAATGATAAAGAGTATGAAATAAATATTAATAATACAAATGATTATGAATTATTAATTACTCATGTTATTAAAACACATGTAATACAGGAAATAATTTATTTATATACACTTCAGGAAACCAATCAAGAAGAACTTTCATTAAAGAACTTGGAACAGAGACTTTCTATAAGTTATTTTGCACTATTAAAAATTGTACAATCAATTGGAAATATTTCAATAGACAATCAGATAAATATATCAATTATTACAGGTAACTCGCAGGAAATCATTGGGAATGATTTATTTTTTCCTGAAATAGCAACTGTTCAGGGGCCTGCAAAAACCATACCTATTGAATATAATAATATTAGCTGTAGGACAATTGATGTCGATCTCAGAAATGACAAAGCACAGTTAGCCGAAGATTTAAATATTGAATTAAAAACAATTATAAAAGATAAAGTTATTGGATACAGGAATGGGCAACGATGGATTCAATGTTTTGAGAATGTTGAAATTAAAGAAGACAATTCGATTGATTTCTCGACAATAAAACCTAATGGAGTATATTTAATTACGGGAGGTTTAGGCGGTATTGGTTTTGTTTTATCTGAATATCTTTTAAAAGAATACAATGTAAATTTAATACTTACAGGGAGAACCGCATTGCCTGAACGAAGTTCAAACGGAACATATAATAAGTCAGCTATTTCAGATAAAAAAGTCTTAAATCGGCTAAAACGTTTGGAAGAACTTGAAAAATATGGGAAAACGATACAATATTATAACTTAGATGTATCAGAAATTGATGAAATGGAGCAAATGGTTGTTTCTATCCATAATATCCATGAGCGAATCGATGGATTATTCCACTTAGCAGGAGAACCTGATGGTAAAATTATCCAGATGAGATCAAAAAAAGATGATGATAAAGTATTTAAATCAAAGATTAAAGGAACACTGGCCCTGGAAAGTTTAATTAATCAATTCGATATTGATTTTATAATTTATAGTTCATCCCGAAATGCAATTATTCCCGCCATAGCTCATGTTGGACATACTTCTGCAAATGCATTTTTAGATACATATGCACATTATCAAAATGAATTCTCTAAAAAGAAAATAAGAACTTCTATTAATTTTAATAGTTGGAGTGAGATTGGCCAGGCAAAGGAATCAATCCAAAAGTTGTCAAATAATCAATCTGACAATATTTACAGGCAAGAACTATTTCATCCGCTTTTTAAAAATAAAATTAAGTATGATAATTTAAGTATTTATGTATCACACTTTTCAAAAAAATCATGGTTTTTAAATGAACACAGAATTGACGATCAGTTAGTTCTGCCAGGAACAGCATATTTGGAATTAGCGAGAATGGCTTGCGAACATGAGTACATGGCCCAATCAATAACTCTCTCTGACATTTGTTTTTTACAGCCTCTTATATGCGGTGATTCGGAAATTAAAGAAATAAGAGTTATCATTAAGAAACTCGAACAGGATAGTGAATTTGTAATTATTAGTGATAATAAATCGGGATTATGGACAGAACATTGCATCGGCAAACTGGCAATTCACGAAGAATTACTTTCCCCAAAAATAAATATTGAAGAAATTCAAATAAACCCAAAAACTAAATTAACACAAAAAGAAAATACCCGGCACATAGAAAGCAATTCAGGTATTAAGCAATTTGGAGAAAGATGGCAATGCATTACGAATGAAGAAGAATATGATAATAAAGTCATAAAATTTCTTGAGTTGCCATTAAAGTTTATTGATGATTTCAAGGAGTTTAAGTTACATCCATCTTTGTTGGATTGTGCCTTAGGAACCTCAGTTGAGTCTGGATTTTATTTACCTTTCATGTATCGAAATATTAGAATTTATAATTCTTTACAACAAAGTATTATTAGCATTATTTCAAATATTAAATTAAACGAAGGCAATAAAAAATCAATTACATGCGATATTCGTATTTGCGATAAAAGGGGTAATGTTTTAATAGAAATTGATGAGTATACAAGGGTAAGTATTTCTATGCCTAAAGATATCAAACAAATTACACATCCAACAACTCTAAATCAAAAGAAAAACTCATTAATAGTTGAAGAAATGATTGAGCATGATGAATCATTTCTCAAAACAGTAGGTAGAGATAATTTTAATAAAGAATCATTAACTAATAGTGAAGGAATAGGGATATTTAGAAAAATATTAAAACTTAATAAACGGCCACATCAGCTAATTATATCAAAAAGTGATTTCAGAAAAATTTTAGAAATAGATAATATTAAGAAAGATAAAGCCTTTGATATACAAAAACCATTATCGGTATCGAATAATAAAATCAAAAAGCAAAGACCCCTATTATCAAATGAATATATTGAACCCAATACTAAAATTGAGAAAGAAATTATTGAAATTATTCAAGAATACATGGGTTACGACAAGATAGGAATAAATGATAGCTTTTTTGAACTTGGTGGTGATTCATTAAAAGCTGTGTTTGTGATTAATGCCATTCATAAAATATATAAAATTAAAATTCCTATAACCGAATTTTTTAAAGAACCAACTGTTTATAGCCTGGCTTTGAGAGTAGAAATGCTTATAAATCATAATGATATATTTGAATTGAATACTCAGGCTCAGACTCAAGAAGAAATTATAATATAATGCCTGCTTTAGATTTATTAAATGGGACCCTTCTAAATTTTATATTCTTTTGGGCTTTGATTTATCCTTGTTTTAACCTGGAAGTATAATAGTCAAATTTATTTTAGAGTAATAACTAAAGATCGCTTTGTTTATAACTTACTAATTTAAGGTACCCCGAGAACTGATAATTTCTTTACGAAAAAATCTATAAACCAAAGTAAGATTAAGCAGTTTAGAAAAAACATATTCAAATATTTTCTTCATTTGAATGAATTTAACCAAATTACATGAGTATATACCAACTATTACTTGAACTAAAAAAACAGAATATAAATATTCAACTTTATAATGGAGATTTAAAACTACAAGCTCCAAAAGGTGTTTTGTCTCCCAACCTTGTAAATGAGATTAAGAAGAATAAGCAAGAGATAATTACATTTTTATCTGAGTCCCTAATAGAGGATACACGAGGTGAAATAGCTATTGTAGAAAAGAAAGAATATTACGAAATGTCTTCGGCTCAGCATAGATTGTACTTTCTGCATCAGTTGAATCCAATTTCTTTATCATATAATGTTCCGGAATTTGTTAGGTTAGAAGGGAAATTAGATAAAGAAAGACTTGAAGATTCATTTAAAGGACTTATTCAATTACAAGAAAGCTTGAGAACATCTTTTATTTTAGTCAATAATACGCCAAAGCAGAAAATATCAGATAAAGTTGATTTTAAATTGGAGTATTATAAGGAAAATGAAAATGCAGACTCTTTTGTAAAAGAATTTGTTCGTCCTTTTAATTTAGGCCATGCACCATTGTTTAGGGCCGGATTAATAGAAATAACTCCGGAAGATCATATTTTAATGGTTGATATTCATCATATAGTTTCTGATGGTAGTTCAAATGGTATAATGATTAAGAATTTCATGTCTCTTTATAATAGAAACATATTACCAATTCAAAAAATCCAATACAAGGATTATGCAGAGTGGCAAAAGAGCAATCATCAAAATATGATCATAGAAAAGCAAAAACAATGGTGGGTCAATAAATTTAATGGCGATTTGCCTGATTTAGATTTACCCTTAGATGGAATAAGACATAAGGATAAAGTAACACAAGGAGATACTGTTTTATTAACTTTAGATTCTCAAATACTAAATCAATTGGATGAATTAGGAAAGAAGAATGGAGCTTCCCTATTCATGGTTCTTCTGTCAGTGTTCAATATTTTATTATTAAAACTAAGTAATCAGGAAGATATTATTATTGGAACACCTTCAATGGGGCGAAATCATAGCTCATTAGAGGGTATTATTGGTATGTTTGTAAATACATTAACATTACGAAATTTTCCCAAAAAAAACATTACCTATCTTGAGTTTCTTAATGATTTAAAAGTACGTGTGTTAGATGTATTCGACAACCAGAATTTTCAGTTTGAAGAATTAATAGAAGAACTTAAACTATCGAGAAATACAAACCGAAATCCTTTATTTGATGTAATGTTTGTTTTCCAGAATATGGACAAAGCAGAATTGAATATTCCCGGGCTTAAACTTTATCCGTATAATAATGATACAAATACATCGAGATTTGAACTCACATTAACTGCAGTAAAAACGGGAGAAAAAATCAATTTAGCATTTTCTTACTATGCAAACTTGTTTAAAAAACAAACCATTGAGAGCTTTGCAAGCTATTTTGAAAAAATAATATATAGTATTAGTTCAAATCCCAATCAAAAACTTCATCAGGTTGATATCTTATCTTTTGATGAGAAAAAACAAATTCTTCAGGAATTCAATCAAAATTTTAAGCAAGAAGAACCGGCAACTATTACTGATGTTTTTAATAAAATGGTTATAATGCATAAAGATAGAATTGCATTAGATTTTGGTGATTCATGTATTAGTTATCAATACCTTGATACAATTACAAGCAAGTTAGCACAACTCCTTTGCGAACAAGGTGTAAGAGAAAATTCAATTGTAGGATTAATTGTGAACCGATCTATTGATTCGATAGTCGGATTGATTGGAATAGTAAAAACCGGGGCAGCTTATTTACCAATCGATGAGGATTTACCAAACGACCGGGCCAATTATATTATTAAAGATAGTTCAGTTTCTTTTGTTTTAGACACAACCACAAACGGTAAAGATTTAGATGTTTATGTTAAAAAGTTATGGATTAAGAATCTAAATTTAGGCAATAATGGCAAGTCAAATATAAAGACAATTAAAATTACCCCAGATAGTTCATCTTATATTATTTATACTTCTGGCTCAACAGGAACTCCCAAAGGCGTGATTATACCACATAAAAATTTAGTAAATCTCATAAAATCACAAATTAAAAGCCTAAATATTGGATGTAACGAAAGAGTATTATTATTTTCTCCTTTAACATTTGATGCATCTGTTGAACAGCTCTGGTTGCCACTATTTACAGGAGGCAGATTAATTCAGGTAAATAAAGACTTATTACTCGATTGCTTAAAAACAAACGATTATTTAAAAAAATATCAAATTACTTGCCTGTATGGCGTTCCATTTTATATTGAAAAGTTATTTCTTAACGATATAAGGAGCTTAACGAAGTTAGTTATTGGAGGTGATATTTTAAGTGCAAATCATATTAAAAATATTAAGGAAACGATAACCATATTTAATGAATATGGACCAACGGAAACTACTGTTACTGCTACTCAATTTAAATTTAATAAATCTGATAATTTTAAAAGTATTCCAATTGGGAAACCAATAGCAGGGAAAAGAATTTACATACTGGGTGAATATGGCGAAATACAACCTATTGGGGTAAAAGGAGAAATTTGTATTGGCGGTTCCGACTGTTCTTTAGGATATATTAATAATGTTGTTCTAAGTCATGAAAAGTTTATTATTAATCCGCATATGCCTGGCGAAATTCTTTATAAAACAGGTGATTTAGGTAGATGGACTAAAGATGGTAATATTGAGTTTATAGGAAGAATAGACCACCAGGTAAAAATACGAGGCTATCGTATTGAGCTTGGAGAGATAGAAAGGATATTATTGAACCACAAAGATGTTAAAGAGTGTGTTGTTGTGGCAAGAGAAGAAAAAAATGAAAAGTATTTATGTGCATATATTGTATTTGAATACAAACCAAATATTGAAGTTCTTCGAAGCTATTTAAGTGGATTATTACCAGATTATATGGTGCCTTCGTACTTTGTGGAGATGGATGAATTGCCATTAACCACGAACGGAAAAATAAATAGAAATGTCCTATTAGCTCCGGTGAAAAAAGTCAACAATGATTATATAGCTCCTTCAAGCCCATTAGAAATACAACTTGTTGAAATATGGGAGGATGTTTTAAATATTTCTCCAATTGGTGTAACCGATAATTTTTATAAAATTGGCGGACATTCACTTTTATCAATTACTTTATTAAATAAAATTGAAGAAAAAATCGGTGAAAGAATTTCATTGTCATCTTTTCTGCAGAACCTTACCATTAGAGATCTTGCAGCATTTATTTCTGAATTATTTTCGTGGGCAGGAAATTTTCATATAGATAACTCATTAATTGAAGCCAGAGATAATAAAAAAAAGGTGAAGATTGCCAATTTAAAAACCAAAGGAGAAAATCCCCCATTGTTCTTTGTTGCACCACTGGGAGGGATATTACCTGCAACAAGCATCATCGGAATAATCGATTTATCGTTACTTTTAGGCGAAAACCAACCTTTTTATGGTGTGCAATTCCCCCCTTTATTTTCGGATTTAGAAAAAGAAATTAACCTTGGTAAAAAACCAGATCTTTCTGATTATATCTTAAATGAAAATTTAATTCAACAAAACATAGCTGAATGTATAAGCTCTATTAAGGATATTTATAAAGGAGAAAAGATATTTATTGGAGGTTTTTGCACAGGCTGTATTTTCGCCATGGAGTTGGCTGCACAAATTGAAAAACACGGGTTTAAAGTACAAGAAGTATTTCTGGTTGATCCTCCTTTAAAAGAAGATTTTTCTAATCATTCAGATGATAAACAGCTTAAAAAGGTGCTGGATCGGGAATTTAATATTAACGATATAGCTTGGTTTATAGCCAAGGACCTAGGATGGAAAGAAAAAATAAATTTACACGATGTTATTATTTTGCTAAAATCAGTCAATAAAGAAGAAATATGGGATGCAGGGGTTAATATTCTGAAAGAACATAATTCAGTGAACGAAACAACAAAATCTCAAGATTTAAGAATCTCTTATTATACAAAATTTTATAATCAAGAGTTAATTACAACCTACTTGGCCGAAATAAATTACAAATACCCTAAAATTGATACAGAACAAACGACTTTAATATTTGCAGGTGCAGATGAACTAATAAAAAACATGGAAATGCGGGATATTATAAGAAAATATTTTAAGAATAATATTACTTTCGAAAGTGTAACAGGGGATCATGGTACTATATTTCAGCAGCCTCATATCAGTAAATTATCCGGAATAATTAAGAATAATATTAAGAATAGCTTAGTTGTTAACAAAAAAGGTATTTAATCCGGAAACACATCAAATATTTAATTCCAATTTAATCCGATGAGACTATAGATATTTTATCTGGTAATTGAAAGAAATAAGGATTGTTATCCAGTCAATTTTATTTAGAGCTGTTAATATTTATCGAAAAGATACGATTAAACTATAAAGCAATAGTATATACAAAAAATGCTTAAAGAAATAATAATCTTTGATGAAGGTAGAGATGATATTGAGAATATTACCATAGGTATTTTCCCGGCTAAAGGGAGGTACTATCGTAAAAATATGTCCAAAAATGATAGTGGATTTTTTCATGTCGAAGTTGATTTACCACATGGAATATCTTACTATCATTTATATTTAAATAATGATTTTTTGAAGGAATACATAGATATTAATACATCAATTGCAAATCATGATTTAAAGTCTAGAGTACCTATTGTTTTGAAATCAGATATATTTAATCATATTTTTTTTAAAAACGAAGATAGATTCATTTCCTATGTTCATAAAGATTTAATTGAAGTTAAGTTAATAAGCTATTATTCTTGGATTAATAGGATTATACTGGTAGATGAGAAATTACAGGAATTTGATTTTCATGTGAGTTTTAAGAATGAAAATAAAAAGTACTGGTATATACGATATAAGAAGGGTGATGCGAAAAAATTTGCCATTAAATTTGGAGACAGGGATAGGATGTATTGGCTTATAGAAAATAATAAGGCGACCTCAAATATTGAAGAATCTACATTTTTCGAATTTCCTGAGTTTTCTCAAAATCAGAGTGAAATAAATATTTCGGGAGCAGGTTATCAAATCTTTCCCGATCGATTCTGTAAATCGAAAAAACAAACCGAGAATAAAATATTCTATACATGGGGTAGCCAACCCGATACTTACACATATTTTGGGGGCGATATTCAGGGAATTCTTGATAAACTTCCAATAATTAAAAGACTGGGTGTTAAGTTTATTTATTTAAATCCAGTATTTTTTTCTAAAAGTGCTCATAGATACGATACGATTAATTACAGGAAAATTGATCCAATAATTGGTACAAATGCTGATTTTAGAAAATTAGTTGATAAGATCCATTCTTTGGGATTGAAAATTATTGTTGATATCTCTATCAATCACTGCAGCACTGATTTCATTCCATTTAAACATTTATTAAAATATAATGAAAAATCAAAGTATAAAGATTGGTTTATTATTTATAATTTCCCGGTATCAATAAATTGTGAGAATTATAGTTGCTGGCAGGGGTATAAAGAATTGCCCCAATTTAATTTTAACAATTTAGAAGTTCAGGATTACCTGATAGAATCCGCATTGTATTGGTTAAAAAAATATGATATAGATGGTTGGAGAGTGGATGTAAGCGATGAAATTCCCGATCAGTTTTTATATAAATTTATAAAAGCCAATAGAAGAATTAAAAGGGATATCTTGTTAATAGGTGAAAATCTTCATAACGATTCAACTGATTTTGTATGTAATAATGGAGGCGATGGAATTACAGCATATGGACTTTACCAAGAAGTGTTTATGTTATACTTTGTTGAAAAAAAAATCAATCTGAATGGCCTTGCAGAAAATCTGGTTGATTATATATATACTCATTCTTTTAATGCGTTAAGAAAATCATGGGTGTTTTTAAGTAATCACGATTTACCAAGATTTTGTTCATTAATAAATGATGATGCGGATTTTTATTTAGCATTTTGCTTATTATACGCTATACCTGGAACTCCAATATTATTTTTTGGCGAAGAAATAATGCTAAACGATCACCCTGGCTATAACAGATGCTCGATGAACTGGGATAATTATAAATTAGATCATCCATCTTTTTCATTCTTTAAGAAAATGAATGAAATAAGAAACCAATTTAAGGATATTTTTGATAATGGCGATTTTAATATTTTATATCTTGATTGCAAAAAAAATCTGTTTATTATTTCTCGAAAATATATGAACAATGAGATTTGTTTCATTTTAAATTTCTCGGAAGAAGAACTTAATTTTAATTTAGACAGTATTATCAACCAAGGTAAAAAATATAGATTATTATTTGGAGACCCTATTAATAATAACCACATAAAATTGATTAGAAAAAAAGCAAATTTAATTTTAATTTATCACTAAGAGTTTAATGAACAAGAATAAAACAATAGTTCACATTGCTTATGAAGTTGCGCCATTCTATAAAAAGGGAGGACTGGGAGATGTTGTTTCTGCCTTACCAAAATATTTATCACAGAAATATGATAATGTAGTTGTCTCTATCTACTATAAAGGATTAATGAATTGTTTGGAGAATTATTCTACCCATGATTTTATTGTAGAATTGCAAGGTATTGAGTATAAGTTTAAGTATTATTATTTAATTCGGAATAACATTGAATATTATTTTCTTAATATGGAAGATGAGTTTGTATATTCTAATAATGTATTTGACAATTTCAATGGAGATAATCCGTATAAAAATCTATCATCAATAGTAATTTTTTTATATTTTGGTAAAGCAGCTTTGACTCTAATTCAAAGTAGAATTAATAATCTAATGCTCTTGATGTGTCACGATTGGCATGCTGCAGGTGTTTTTGCTTACCCATCTATTATAAAAAAAATTGTTGGAAAATCAAATTTATTGGTAAGTACATCAATACTCATTCATAACTATGAACATCAAGGAAATATATATGATGATATTTTCCCTTTTTTAGAAGACGAACCGCATATTCTCTTAAAGGACTTATATTCAAAGTTTGGCTCTGCAAGCTTATTGGGCTTGGCTATTGAGCATGCTGATTATATTTTAACGGTGAGTGAAAATTATGCCCAAGAGTTAAAAAAAGGAATCGCTCCACATGAAAATTTAAAGTTCATATTAAATACCAGGAAAAAAATAATAGGTTTACAAAACGGGGTTGATTATAACATTTGGCATCCAAATAGAAGTATATATTTATCAAAGAAATACAATATAGATTCATCTGAAAATAAAAAGTATTATAAACAATTAATATTTCAAAAGTGTGGATTTGATCAAAAGAAACTAGATGAAGTACCACTAATTCTATTTATGGGCAGGTTAACCAGGCAGAAAGGAATAAATTTATTTTTTGATGGCAATAACGAGAATCAAGACTATGCAATCGAATTTTATAAAAAATTATTTGATTTAGGAATAAAGTTATTTGTATATGGAAATCCTTCAGGAGGAATTAATGGTAAAATACATACATCGCTTTCTTTTCTTCAGGAAAAATTTAAGGACTCATTTTATTACGATCCTTATTATAATGAAGAAACGGCTCATAATTTACTAGCTGCTGCTGATATAACATTGCTCCCATCTTTATTTGAACCATGTGGGTTGGTTCAGTTATATTCTATGGCTTTTGGGGCAATTCCAATAGTTACTCCTGTTGGGGGACTTAAAGACTCGGTAAAGTGTTTTTATGACGAAAGGCAAAAACCAACAGGATTTTATTTGAAAAGTTTTAGTAGAAATGGCCTTTACGAATCTATTAAAAAAACCGTTGAAATATATAAGAATTTCCCGGAAATATGGAATGAAATTAAAAAAAATGCAATGGAAGAAAATTTTGCATGGGAAAAAAATGTACAAAATTATTTCAATTTTATTGACTCTGTCCAAGTCGGAAATTACAATGTAGTTTAATCCTTTGGCGGTTACTATTTTATTAAAAAAGCATTCTTAAACCAAAATAGCAATTATATTCTTTTACTAAAATTACCTGTAAAAAGATTGGTATCAGAGTAAGAAAATTGTAGAGTTAGAAATTCCCATTAATGATTTATGATATTATAAAATGAACAGTTTAGAATTAATTGCCGAGTTAAGAAAACTTCATATTAGTATTAAAATAATTAATGGCGATTTAAAGTTGTCTGCTCCAAAAGGTTTGTTATCAAAGGATTTAGTAAGCTTAATAAGAGAAAAAAAATTAGAGATAATTAATATCTTATCTCAAAATGAAAGCATTATAGTAAATTCTGAGAAGAAAGATTTTTATAGAATGTCATCTTCCCAGAAAAGGTTATTTACATTGCAATTATTAGATACAAATTCCAAAGCATACAATATTCAATGGATTATTCAACTGGGAAATAAGGTTAATAAAAGTAAAATAGAGACTGATTTTAAACAATTGATATCACGTCATGAGAGTTTGCGCACGAGTTTTGAATTAATAGAAGATGAACCTATACAACGAATACAAGAGAGTGTAGAATTTAAAATAGAAGAGTATTTGATAGATAAATCAGAAGAAACAGGTATTCGAACTAACTTTATACGATCATTTGATTTATCACGTGCCCCTCTTTTTCGGGTAGCAATAATTGAGATAAAAGGAGGAAGCAGCCTATTAATGATAGATATGCATCATATCATAAGCGATGCTTCCTCTGATGCCATACTTGAAAGAGAATTTGTTTATTTACTTAATAATAAATCATTATCCCCAATACGGTTGCAATATAAAGATTATTCAGAATGGCAACACGATGAATGTAGGAAAGAACGAATAAAAGTACAGGAGCAATATTGGCTAAACAAATATGCTGGAGAACTGCCCAAATTAAACCTTCCG